>JAESGM010000105.1_pt1 | contig 225067 bp, 213 predicted proteins | sample 9269721 | NCBI WGS metagenome assembly JAESGM01 (sample SAMN15720920, study PRJNA650825) | algae metagenome | isolation source: Komarekiella atlantica HA4396-MV6 and co-occurring heterotrophs from... | place: USA: Theobald House, Kauai, HI | collected 2009-07-29
GCTGGCGATAGGAATAGATATTGACGGTTTCCTGCGCGAGCGCGAGCGGCGCTGCAAGCATGGTTCCGGCAAGTGCGGCGGCTGCGAAGGCCGCCTTACGTGGCAGCATCGACTGGAAATTCATTTGGGTTGTTCTCCGAGAGCGGTCACAAGCGAGCCCGGCTGGCTCGCCAATGCGTTCTGCAAAAGATGATTATTCTCGTCAAGTTTTTTTGCGGTGACGTGGATAAGGGGCTTGTCACTAAGCTCTATGCCTCGGCAATTCGGAGCCCCAAAATTCTCGTGATCCATGCTTAAAGGTGGCGGGCTAACCTGAAGGCTCGATTCGGGAAATGTGGTCTACGTGTCACACAGAGCGCTCGATTTCGCGGACTGCTACCTATTTGCCCGCACGCCGATGGACCGAGAGAGGCAAAATTGTTCTCTAGGGAAGACGGGGCGTCAGAATAGTTCGAGGGTACGATGCGGTATTCCCTTCTTTCGGGAGCGGTTTGCATTGCAGTTTTGTCCGGATGTGAAGGAGGCGGTTCCGAGACAGTTTCCTCCGCACCGACCGATCCTCAGCCCACGCCCAGTGAGTATCCGATACTGAATCCTGAGGCCGCCGCACGCTACAAAAGCAATGCGGAATTCACGGCTGTGGGGCTGAACCTGTTCGAAGAGAATACTGTCCGTCAGCAGCTCGGTGTCGCTCCAGCCTGTGCCAATTATGTTGCCGCTAATTGTACGAATTCGTCTCCCTATGTGCTTCAGAACATTCATTTCGCGCATACCGCCACACTTGCTGACGGCAAGTCTGTTCGAGGCGATGGTCAGCTAATTGCCGTCGTTGACGACGGTTTTCGTATCTCGCACCAGGAATTCGCAAACAAACAGATCCGAACCTATCTCGGCTCTGCACCAAGCTTACAAGTCGAGCAACATGGCACGTCGGTTGCCGCGATCGCCGCAGCAAACACCGATGGGAAGGGGATAATGGGCGTAGCGCCAAACTCAGCGCTGCATCTCACCTCTTTTGGCAATGTTTCGTCGTCGAATCTTCTCAGCCACCTGACGGGAGCCACTTTGGACGCGTCGGCCAATGGTGCCAAGGTGCAGAACAATTCCTGGGGTTGGGCAAGCAAGGTCGCAGCTTCCGACGAGCAAGCTGCCTACCAAGCCTCTGGCGCATCGACCTATGCCGACTATCTGCCAAGCCGACTCGGTGGCTCATCTGGCCAGTGGGCCGACTTGTTCGCATCCTATAGGACCTTCCAACAAAACGGCGTTGTGGTTTTTGCCAATGCAAACGAAGAGTCGCTTGGCGACGTCGATGCCTGGGCGGCACTTCCACTCTTCGTGCCAGAGCTACAAGGAGCGTGGATCGTTGCCGCCAATGCACTTTTTTCAGTGGATCGCGACAACGGCAAGATTCTCGATTCGGATCTGATTTCAGCACCATGCGGATCAGCAGCGTCGTTCTGTCTGACGGCCAATGGGACAGTGCATGCCCCGACTGCATCTAGCGACACTTCCTATGGGACAATGACCGGAACGTCGTTCGCAGCGCCGCAGATCTCAGGCCAGATTGCGCTCCTCGCGCAAGCGTTTCCGCAGCTTGCGCCACAGGAATTAACGACGCGTCTCCTCGCTACGGCTCAAAATGACTGGAGCGCTTTCCAACAGTCAGTCTCGGGAAGCGTCCAGTTTGGCGCGAACGTCTCGCGGCCTATTTCCAGCCTCTATGGGCTCGGTGTTCCTGACATGGCCGCTGCGCTGGCGCCAGTCGGAGGCTTGGCAGTCGCGACAGGCCATCATGTCTCCACGTCACCTCGCCATTCCGTAAGTGGCGGGTTGGATGGCACCGCTCCGATTGTAGGAACGAGTCTCAAGAAAGCCTTGGCCGGCCGCGACGTAATGCTCCTCGACCAACTAGGGAGTGATTTTTACGTCAAAGGAGAGTATCTGACGACAACGACGCCGGCATCGCATTTCCAGACGAACCCGTCTGAGGCGCTTGCAGGCAGCATGGAAGCTCTCAGTTTTGGTTTCAGCCAAGTTGATTCTGAGATGCGCGTTCTTGAGGACACGGCCACGGCGAAGCTCTTTTTCTCTCAAGCTCATCAAAACGTTGACGGAGCGACGCGATTTTCGAGTTTGATGCCCATAAGCGAGAACCAGTTTTTTCAGTATTCGGGCCAAATGGAGAAAAACCCGCAGGGAGATGCCATCTCCTTCAGCATGTCCCGCTTAACGAATCATGAGGCGCTCAGCGTTGAATTTACTTTGTCAGGGGGGCATGCGACGAACAGCTTCTTTGGATCCGTTGCTAACGGCCCGTTCGTGTCGGCTCTTGGCAGTTCGAATGTGGCGTCGGCGATTGGTTTAACTTTTCCCTCAGTAGGCGGCTGGTCAGTAACGGGCTTCGCTGAGGTCGGGGTTGGCGATGTGGATACACGTGATGGTAATCTCATCACCTATGATCCATTCATGCATGGAAGCATCGGCTTCTCCGCATCGCGACGACAGCTGTTGAACAACGATGATCGGATCACGCTTTATGGAGGCGTCCTGCCAACCGCGATCGCCGGATCGGCAACGGCGCGGGTGCCGACGTCGCGGAGCCAGGATGGTCTGATCACCTTCGAGCAAGTGAGGTTCGATCTGCGCGAGACGGATATGCCCATGAGAGCTGGATTTAGCTACACGACGAAAGCATTCAGCGATTTCGATCTCACCACAAACCTGAACTCAGATTTTTGGGCTGGCGGAGCTCACAATACGTCCTTTTCCGTCGGATTGAAAAAACAGTTCTGACCACAAAAAAACCACCGCTACCGAAGCGCCCTGATCGGATTGGGCGCGAAGATGGCCCTGGTGTTGCGGTACAATTGCCTGCGGGCCTCCTCGAGTTTCTTTGGGTCGTGGCCAGGAAGGTGCCCGCATTCACGGCCTCGCTCAATAACGGTCGGTAGATGCGTTCACAGGTGTCGACGTCAATCAGCCCTTTCATTGCGGCGTTCAGTGCCCGTTCTGTCCGTGGTTCAATTTTGCACGCCGGTTTACAGTCCGTGCCGGGTTATGGTCCTTTTCGAGGTTATGGCCTCATGTTGATGTTCGGATCGGATGTCAGAACTCTTACCGTGGAACTGGACGACGCAATCTGCAAGATTGGTCGCATGAGCCACGAACCTCGACGCGCCGCCCGATAGCGGGCGCCAGTCATCCAGTTGGATCTTGATACGGGCGACGCGATCACGCGCGTCGCGGAAGCCATCTCCCTCGCCGTCGAGATCGTCAAGCGGAAGCCCGATCAGGTCGGCTTTGCCGTACAGCCGAGGCGATGGGTGGTCGAACGCTTCTTCGCCTGGATCAGCCGCAACCGAAGGCTCTGGAAGGACGCGGAGGCCACCATCGAATCTGCCACCGCATTCCTCTACGCCGCAGCCGTCATGATCCTCGTCAGACGCATCGCGCGACACTCATGAGCAGTTTCGGCACGGACTCTTATCGGATCAGGGAGAGCGAGACCTCGGCTTCGATCTTGCGCCCGGCAAATTCGTCCTCGCAATCACTCTCGATGGACGAATTGCCGGTCATCTCGATTGTGTCTGCGATGATGCGCAGGCATTCGGGCGCGGCATTGGCAGTGGCGTTGCCGGCGAACTGGACGTGCGCCGAGGGTGCGTAGATGATGCCCGAAACCACGGAGCCGGACGTTCCCAGAATCTGCATGGAATTGGTGTTGCCCTGCGCCTGGTAGATGCTGATTCCCTCATACGGCCCGCTGGTCGGCGGCGAAAGCTGGACAAGCTGGTTTGCGCCGATGGACATGCTCGCGTCATCGAGCAGGAAGATGGTAACGCCGGGCGCGGCGAGCGAACCGTTGCCGTTCAGGCTGATGCTGCCGCCCCGCAAGATGTAAGTGCCAGGCTCCATCACGACATCGCCGGAAATGCGCTCGCCGCAATAGGTGCCGGGCTTCAGCGACTTCGTCTTGCCCGATCCGACGGCCTTCTGGCAGCTCGTATAGCTTGGGATGGCGACGTCGTTCACCGGATCGGTGCTGCTCCAGCGCCGTTCGAGCGGAGCTTCGCATTCAAGGTTCGCAAGGCTGGTGTCGAACCCGCTGACGGTTCCGACCGTGGTTACGCATTCGGCTTCGACCGTCGCAGAACCGCCGCGCGAGATCGCGCCTTCCGCACTTGAATTTGCCGCCAGCACACAGTGGGCCATGCTGACTTCAGTCGATCCCTGGATCTTGATGGCCGACGAGACGGTTTCGCTGAGTGCTAGAATGCAAGCCGGCAAACCGACTGCCATGCGCACGCTCGCCTGTCGCGTCACGTTCCACTCGGCGGAAAATGACGTGATGCCCTCGTGCCGGAATGAGGCGGTGACACCCCGGACAAGTTCACCCTCGGCTGCCTCGCCCAGAATCGCCTGCGCTTGCAAGTCCGCGAGAAGGATAGCAAAACTTTCCGGGTCCGTGGGCGCGACGTAGCTGAAGTCGGGATAAACGCCTGACCAACTGGCGAGATTGGCCTGGAAATAGGCCTCTGCCTGCGCCTCGGTCGGCACGGTACCGTTCATCTCCAGATTTGCCATTGCGAGCGCTGTGGCGTCCAGTGCCTGCTGAACCTGCGATGCCTTGCGCTGTGTCTGTGCGATATCGACCGCACCCGCTACCGCGGTTACGACCGGAATCGCAGCAATTGCAAAGATAGCCGCGAAATTCCCGCTCTCCGATATTGCAAAGCGCTTCAACATTATGCCGATCCCCAAACCCAATCCGCGACGATCAGGTGAACGTACTACCGGACAGTGAAGATCAGCGGTCGCATTTTAACGAGCGATGAATTAGACGTGCTGCGCCTGGTGGGGCCAGCGCGCGAAACGCTCACCGCTTCTCGGGCCTTTTTACAGAAACCTCCTGATTGTGCACATTGCGTTGATGAAAATTCTGCGGCACTCTGGCCCGGCAGAAACCTTCCCAAATGAGAATTGTTATTGCGGTGCCCGACGCGTGCTCAGTGCGTGGGGCAATGCTCCGAGCCGCCAGGATATAACGTCCCTTCTTTCCTGGCGGCGTGGACGCCGGGCGATCTGATCAATGTATGAACAGCGAGCGGCTACTCTGTTGATGAGTCCTCGACCTTTAACAAGTTGGCCAAAAGAACCGTCGGATGGACGAGCACGTCCAGCTCGGCGTCGTTGAGAAATACTGCTCTAAGGGCCTCCCGCTACCGATCCGACTATGACCATCATCAACGCATCAAGATCGATCTCCCCCTGGACATTCAATCGCCCGGGTTCATGTTCAAACGACAGGGCCTGGGAGTCCTCTTCGACCTGTCGCCGCAACTCGTCAATTATCGCGTCCTCGAGTTTTCTCTCTAAAGCAGGCGCGAGTGAAGGGTCATCGCTCATACTTAACCTCGCTTGATCTCGAGGGTAACAACGAACCGTTGCCGTGGTTCCTTGGGATAGAAAATTTGGCTTGATGGTCGAAGGGCTTGCAGACCCTCAGCTGGTGCTTCTACGGTAGAGATCCCGCAATAGAAGTTCCGCTAATGCTGTCACAGCTCCTGTCGCCGATCATTCTCTTTTTCGTTCTGGGTATGGCGGCCGGCTTTGGCCGATCCGATCTTTCCGTTCCGGAACAGGTCGCTAAAGGACTGTCCCTCTATTTGATGGCCGCGATCGGGTTGAAGGGTGGCATTGAGGTTGCCGAAGTCGGCTTTTCGAGCGACATGTTGATTGCTGCCGGGGTGGGCATGGTTCTCAGTTGCGCACTGCCTCTACCGGCCTTCTGGATGCTTCAGAAATTCGGGCGGCTAGACCGGATCAACGCGGCGGCGGTGTCGGCTCACTATGGCTCCGTCAGCGTGGTCACGTTTGTCACCGCTATCGAGATTCTGCCGGCTTCAGGACTTTCCGCTGAGGGCTACATGGTCGCTGTGATGGCTCTGATGGAAACACCCGCCATTGTCGTCGGTCTGATGCTGGCCCGCTCACGAGGGTTTGCCAAATCCGGTAGCCAGACAAACCTCGTGCGGGAAACACTCCTCAACGGTTCAGTCGTTATGTTGGCGGGAAGCTTTGCTGTAGGACTCACGATCGGGCCATCTGGGTTCGTGAGCATTGCACCCGTTTTCGAAAGCGGCTTTCGAGGGCTGCTATGCCTCTTTCTGTTGGACATGGGTCTGGTTGCCGCACGACGGTTGCGCGGATCGCAAGTCCTGACACCGCGAATGGTCGCACTGGCTATTGTCATCCCGGTGTTCAATGGCACGATCGGCGTGCTGGCGGGAACAATAGCCGGGTTGGATCCGGGCTCGGTTGCAATTTTCGGGACTTTGGCAGGTAGTGCCTCCTACATCGCAGTGCCTGCTGCTATGCGCCTTGCTCTTCCGGAAGCAGATCCCGGCATCTATCTGACCATGTCGCTCGCAATCACGTTCCCGTTCAATCTTACGCTCGGTATTCCGTTCTACACCATTATGGCCAGTGGATTACAACCATGACCGAAGTCAGACATCGCAAGATAGAAGTGCTTCTCGATGCCCCGCTCATACCGAGACTGGCTGAGTTTGCTGAAGCTGCGGGAATTTCCGGTTACACTATACTACCTACTCTCGCAGGGGCGGGGCGGCAAGGCGCGTGGTCGGAAGATCTGGTGGCAGGAGCGGACACCAAGGTTCTTTTCTGGACGGTTACGACGGAAGAGAAAGCGATGCGGTTTCAGCTCGCCGTGGAACCATTCCTCACTTCTTTCGGAATGGTGTGGGTCGAAACGCCGGCAACCGTGCTGAGACCGCAAAAGTTCTGACATCGTTTTTGGCCGCATCATGATCGCCCTTATACGATTGGCGATGATCAATCGCGTTCGATGACCGGTGATCCTGCTGGAGCGAAGATTATAAGGTCGGCGATGCGCTAATGGTGCGTATTGGCAGAATCGGAATTCGGATTACCGGCATCAGAAGCAAGGAATGCTGCACTGCGAATGCGACACCTATTTAGACGCCAAACGCAAGGGGGCAACTGGCTCATATCCTGGTTCCGTTTCACGCCGGCATGGACTGGATCCGCAGGACGACCTCTTCTGTGAAGGCCAGGCCGGAATGAACGGTGTGGCCGTCGACCCGGAGTTCGACGATAACCGGTTCATCTATGTCTTTTCAGCGTCGAGCCTGACGGAGCCGGGCACCAACCGCGTTCTGCGCCTGACCGTGAATGACGATCTATCGGAAGTTGCAGACCGGACCGACATTATCGAGGACATCCTTTATAAACCCGAAGCAACGGATCAGCCCTTCGGCGGACCGGGCGCCCAAAACGGGGGACGAATCCGGTTTGTACCGGAAGACCGCCATCTCTACGTGACCACCGGCGACACGCACAATACCGAGGTTCTCCAAAGTCCCACGCTGCTCGGCGGCAAGGTCTAGCGGGTCGACCGGGATGGAGCGGCCGTGGAAGGCAACAATGTTCCCGAGGGCTTCGATCCACGTATATTCACCTTCGGCCATTGCAATGTGCAAGGCATCGCATTCCATCCTGAAACCGCGCAGCCGATCGTCGTCGAGCATGGGCCGTGGCATTCCGATGAGATTACCGCTCTGGTTCCAGGCGGGAATGCAGGATGGGACCCAAGGCCGAACGTGGCCGGCCGCGGCGATTGCCCTGATGGCTATTGCGGCTATGAGCCTAATCAGATGGATGAAATGGACCCGGACGAACGCAGCGCCTACGTGCCGATGACCGACAACGAATCCTATCCCGACGCTATGCAGCCTGCCTGGACTAACAATGGCTTGTCACAAGGCAGTTCCTCGGCAGCCTTCCTCGAGGGGGATCAGTGGGGGGACTGAGAAGGTCGCATGGTCGTTGGCATGATGGGAATCGACTTCGGCGGAACCCCGGTCGGCCAGCGCATCGACATCGTTGACATCGCCGAAGACGGCATGTCGGTCAACGATGTGAGCGAAATGCCGCTGCCCATGGGCTCGGGCCGCTTCCGTTCGCTGGTCCAGGGGCCGGACGGCAATCTCTACGCAGCCATCGATGAGGGCACCATCTACCGCGTCATTCCTGAATGAATCAATCCACGCCGCATTGCCGCGGGGCAATGCGGCGACCATCCTCAGCCAGACGGGCCGGAGACCGGGCGACGCTTGACGCATCGGGAGGCCGAATCCGATTCGAAAGTCATCTTATGAAGACCATGACCACCCTAGGGCCGAGACTCATTCAGACCCAGAACGCGACGAGGGTTGCGAGCGCCACGGCCGAGAGGAAGTTGCGGGCGAGCTTGTCGTAACGAGTTGCGACGCGCCGGAAGTCCTTCAACCTGCAGAAGGCTGCCTCGATGCGCCAACGCCCCTTGTAGCGGACCTTGTCGTAGTCGATCGGCACCTTCCGGTTCGAGCGCCCTGGAATGACAGCCTCGGCACCTTCTGCCCGCAGGCGTTTGCGCAACGCGTTGGCGTCATAGCCCTTGTCAGCGATCAGGCAGCGCACCCGACCGGCCGCGTCCATCAGCGGCCCGGCCATAGTGACATCGGCGACGTTGCCTGCTGTCAGCAGCAGAATGGCCGGCCGCCCGAGCAGGTCTGTCACTGCATGGATTTTGGTGGTCTGTCCGCCGCGCGACGGGCCGATGGCTTGCGCCTTCGCCCCCCTTTTCCGCCATGGGCCGAGCGATGCGCCTTCACGTAGCTGGAGTCGATCGACGCCGACAGCGCAAGCACGCCCTTGGCAACGAGAGCGTCCAAGATTCGGCTCCAGAGCTGCCGGCCGGACCAGCGATTGAAGCGGTTGTAGATCGTCGTGGACGGGCCGTATTCGGCCGGGCAGTCCTGCCAACGGCAGCCAGTCTTCAGCACATGCAGGATGCCGCTGATCACTCGGCGATCATCGACCCTGCGCGCACCGGGCTGGTTCTTCGGGAGGTGCGGCTCGATCGCCGCCCAGGCCTCGTCATCCAGCCAGAAAAGCCTGCTCATCATCGCCTCCATCCCAAAACGACGGCAGGGAATCTGATTTGCTACGGACCTTCAATACCCTGATTGGGTTTCGACCCTAGCAATCGCCCTTGTGCTTGCCGTCCCGGCCTTCGCTCAGGAGGCGCAGGACGCGGATGTTTCCGCCGGCGAGACTTTATATGCGGCTTCGTGCGCCCAATGCCATGGGCGCACCGGACGCGGGATGGCGAGTTTCCCGGCACTTGAGGGAAAAGATGCCGATTATCTGGTGGAACGGCTCGAGCAATATCGCGAAGGGAAGACGGTCGGGCCGAATTCAGGACTGATGAAGCCGGTCGCCGCCAAACTCTCGGATGAGGATATGGCAAACCTCGCCGCATTCGTTTCAACGAACTTCGAGTAGCCCGTTTTTTGAGGGCGAGCCGCTTTGCTTGGATAGGACGGATTGGCCGCCCAGAAGCAGCGGCGCGGACGCACGCGGAGAACTGCTCCTGTTGTTGCGTGTCATCGAAGCTGTCGTAACCGCTGTTTTCAGGCCACGGCCTTGAGTGGCGCTGGGGCATAGGCCCATGGCAGCAGGTCGTCGATCTGGTTCTGCGGGTGACCGGCGACGATGCGGGTGATGACGTCGGCCAGGTAGGCGAACGGATCAACGCCGTTAAGCTTCGCGGTTTCTATGAGCGAGGCGATCGTCGCCCAGTGTTCGCCGCCGCCGTCGGAGCCGGCGAAGAGCGCATTCTTTCGATTGAGGGCGATGGGGCGGATACTGCGTTCGACGACATTGGAGTCGATCTCGATGCGGCCATCGTCGAGGAAGCGACCGAGCCCAGCCCAGCGCGAGAGCGCGTAGCGGATCGCTTCGGCGAGCTTGCTCTTCTGGCTGACCAGCGCAAGCTTCCCGCGCAGCCACAGCTCGAGCGCTTCGATGATAGGTCGGCTTCTCTCCTGACGTGCGGTACGCCTCTCTTCGGGCGAGCGGCCCCGGATCTCGCTCTCGATCTTGTAGAGTTCGGCGATGCGGGCGAGCGCCTCCGTTGCGATCGGCGCGGGTCCGGACTGCGCCAGTTCGTAGAAGCGGCGACGGAGATGCGCCCAGCAGAAGGCCAGGCTCACGGCATTGCGCTCGGCCAGCGCCTTGTAGCCGGCGTAGCCGTCGACTTGCAGGATACCGACGAAGCCCTGAAGGTGCCGCAGCGGCTGTTCGGCCTTGCGGTCGGGCGCATAGATGTAGGCGACGCCGGGTGGATCGATCCCGCCCCAGGGGCGATCGTCTCGCGCATAGGCGAACAACTGGCCCGTCTTGGTGCGCCCGCGGCCGGGATCGAGCACCGGGGCCGTCGTCTCGTCGGCGAAGAGCTTGCCGGACGCCTTCAGCCGCTCGAACAGCCGCTCGTGGATCGGCCGGAGCAGGAAGGCTGCCTTGCCGACCCAGTCGGCGAGGGTCGAGCGATCCAGGTTGACGCCTTGGCGGGCATAAATCTGGGACTGGCGGTAGAGCGGAAGGTGATCGGCATATTTGCTGACCAGAACATGCGCGACAGTCGCCTCGGTCGGAATGCCGCCCTCGACGAGGCGCGACGGTGCGGGTGCCTGAACCACGACCTCCTCGCAGCTCCGGCAGGCATATTTCGGCCGGCGCGTGACGATCACGTGGAACTGCGCCGGCACGATGTCGAGGCGCTCGGCGAAGTCTTCGCCCATGACGTGCAGCATTCCCCTGCAGCACGGGCAGACCTTGTCGGGGATGTCGATGACCTGTTCGATACGAGGCAGGTGCGCGGGCAGCGACCCGCGGTTGGCGCGGCGCTTCCTGGTGCGAGCCTCGCGCTTGGCGGGATCGGCGGTGTCTTCTATTGCGAAGCTCTCGGCCTCGATCTGCTCGGCTTCTTCCAGACCCAGCAGCAACTGGTCGATGGGCAGGCTCTCGGCCCTGCGGCCGAAGCGGTGACGCTGCAGCTCCCTGATGATCTGGCGCAACCGCTCGTTCTCGGCGCGCTCGGCCGCGAGCATCGCCTGAAGCGCGATCGGATCGTCGGTCAGAGGTTCGGCCGGATTGCTCACGAAGCCGATTCAATTATGTATTCCAATGCTTTGCCAGCATCTTCGGCGTCTGTAGAATCAACTTGCCGCGACCGGCACGCGCGTCTCGCGGGCGTCATGCACACGCCGCCAGTCCAACCCCTCCAAGAGGGCCTGCAACTGCGCCGCCGTCAGTCTGACCACGCCGTCGGTGATCGCCGGCCAGACGAACTTCCCGCCCTCCAGACGCTTCGCCAGCAGGCACACGCCCGTGCCGTCGAAGTAGACGAGCTTGACCCGGTCGGCGCGCTTGGCCCTGAAGACGTAGATCGCGCCGGAGAACGGATCGGCGGCCATCGTCTCGCGTACAGCGCGGCCAAGCCGTCGGCCCCCTTGCGGAAGTCCACCGGCTTCGTCGCGACCATCACCTTGACCGCACCCGTCGGCCCGATCACGACGTAACCTTCAATGCGTGGATCACTGCCGCGATCGTGGCAGACGATGCGCCGTCACCGATCCGCACCGTCATGCCCGAGGCCTCGACCTCAATCGCCGCTGTTCGCCGTCGCGGCGCACGACGCTTCGCCCGCGGCGGCTTCGGCTCCTGCGGAGTCGCGGGCTTTGGCGCGACCACCGCCGGCACGAAGGCCAGCGCTTTAGCGTCTGCCTCCCCACGCTTGCGGGCTTCGCGCCGCCAGGTGAACAGTTGCTGCGGCGTCAGGCCATGCCGGCGCGCGACCGCCGACACCACCGCGCCCGGCGCAAGTGTCTCGTCCAGGATCCGCGCTCGGTCATCGGCCGACCAGCGCCGGCGGCCCATCGCACCGTTAATGACCTCGAAACGCCGGATCTCGGTCTCCGGCTCAAGCCTATGGTCAAGTCCAGACACAAAACGATCCTCCAAAAGGATCGACACCGTGCCTCGTCAGGGGCGCACAAAGAAGGTGCGGTCGGAGCCCCGCTTACAAGCTGTCGAAGCTTGGCGAGGGCATACTGAGACGCTGGCGGTTGCCGTGCCAGTAAAGGTGCTTGAGACGGTGCGCGCGAAGTGTTCGTGCCGGCCTGCCAAAAACCCGCCGCCGTCTGCGCCCTTACCTGAAACACCAACCTTGACCAAAACGATCAGCGAACTTTTCAGGGGCCGACGATGGGGAGGCGGGTGGCTCGACTTTGAAACCAAGCGTCGAACTGCCGTTTGGGCAATGGTTTGGAAATAAAATATCCTTGCCCTTGATCACAGGACAAGGAGCAAAGCAGATCGTAGGTGCGTTGGTCTTCGATGCCCTCTGCCACCACGCGAAAGCCGAGCTTGTGCGCTGTCTGGATTGTCGCGCCGACGATCAATCCACTCTTAGGATCGGTCTCCAGATCCCGGATGAAAGACCGGTCTAGCTTCAGGGTATCGGCCGGAAGGTCTTTCAGATGGGAGAGAGAACTGTGGCCAGTGCCAAAGTCGTCGAGGGCTATCGATATACCCATTTTTCGGAGAGAAAGAAGGTTCGCTCTGACCATTTCTGGCGAAGTTATCAGGCCACTTTCGGTTATTTCCAATTCCAGATTCGCAGGGTTTACGCCCGAGCTTTTGACAAGGTCCAGAACAAAAACAGAAAAGCCCGGAGTTTCAAGATTGCGAACAGAGACATTCACGGCCAGGCTTAAACTGTAGTCGACCGTCTTCCAGCAACCGAGCTGCTGGATAGCTGCCTTTAGAACCGTCGCCGTCAAGGGCTCGATCAGAGCTGTCTTCTCAGCCAAGGGGATGAACTGATCGGGGGGAATTATCCCTCGTTCGGGGTGAAGCCACCGCACTAAAGCTTCGGCCCCGATACACTGGCCCGTCCGTAAGTCCACCTTCGGCTGATAGTACAACTGAATTTCATCTGTGTTTTGTAGAGCGCGCTGGAGATCTGGCAATAACGATAGCGTAGTTCGACGTTCCAGGTCCTTCGCCGCATCATAGACGACCACGCCCCGCTCACTGGCTTCGGCTTCGCGCAAGGCCGCGCTGGAAGCTCGCAGCACTGTTGTGGCGTCGGGGGCATGCATATCCTGTCGCGCCAAGCCAGCATGAGCACCCGTCCAGATATGTACGCCTTGGATCAAGAATGGTTCGTTGAGGACATCCAGAAGCGGATAGGCCAAGTCTACAGCCTTCTCAAGCGATGCACTGAGGATAAGGGCAAAAACCCCGTTGTTGATGTGGTATAGCCTGGTCCCATTTGGAAGATGTCGCTGAATACGCTCAGCGGCTTGACGTTGCAGCTCGTCAGAAGCTTGATGCCCAAAACTCGATGTTGTGGTGTCGAAGTTGGCAATGGCAAAGGTCAAAAGAATGGTAGGTTGAGGGTTTGGGCGGACCAGATACTTGCTGAATTCGGCTATGCACCGGCTTCGATTCGGGAGATTGGTAAGTGGATCGTAAAAGCCGTTTCTCCGGATCGCTCGAAGCTGGCGCGACTGTCGCAATATCACAAAGCCTGACAGGCCTCCTACCAGGGTAAAAAATCCCATGCGTGTGATCCAGTTGGCTAGACTCTGGTGTGTTCCAGCAGCGACGTCGAGCGGCATTAACGGCCCCATGGCCAGACCCGCCAGGATGGCCCCGATCAGGCCGCCGGGAAGCCCAAAAAACGCTGCGGCTGTGATTATAGGAACATAGCTTGCGTGGACATAGGCGAAGCGCGTGCCGCCGCTAACGTATACGATGCTCCATGAAAGCAGCAGCAATGCGAGAATGAGAAAAAGGCTTAGCAAACGCCATCGCCATGAATAGCCTGGGCGTGAGGCGAGCACGCCAGCAGCCTCACGAAGGTAATTTTCTTCGCCAGGTGTGGGCTTGTTGGACATGCGCCTCCCCTTTGTTCTCATCGCTTTTGCAAAATTCACCACGTGCGCGACTAAGAGTTGGTGAAGAACCAGTGCAGTATTCTTGGTTTCACGGTGGCACTCGCGGCGAAAGACACTGCGTGGCGCTGGCGCATCAGATGGTATGTGCTCGACTGGGGCTGCCGCAGCCAAAGTGATCTCAATTGTGCGGCCAGCATTGCACGCGCGACGCGATTGCTTGGCCAAGCATCACGGGTATGAAGGGTGGAGTGGACCCCGTTTTCCCGCCAGACGTCGGTTGCCATATAGCCTCGCGCGTGGGCGCGGAGTTATTGCCCTTTCAGGCTTCTGACCGGACTCTGTAAATTTCAGATGGTTTTCAAATATTTTCGTTAATGGGTTTGGGTCAACATTAGCCAATATGGAGCATCGCATGACCTGGTATAAAAAACAGTGGTTGTGGGCAACTTTGGCGGCTCTGCCCTATACTGCTTGGGAATTCGGCCATTGGTGGCTGGAGCTTGAAGTGTACACGCCGTGGGCGTTTGGCCAGGGATTTGCAGCCGGATCTCTGATTTTTGGCTTTTGGAACGTCGGAGCAAGTGTTTTTTCAAGATCAGCGATCTTTCCTCATGGCACGGCGTCACGAGACGAACCTGGCATGGATGCCGTTAGCAATGAACCTCCACGTGTCGAGATCCAAGAGGCGGACGCCGGTACGGTCGACCCGGATCGAGCGAGGAAGGCCGAAGAGCGCATAAAATACTATAGCGAGGCATAAGGCTCGTTCCCTCGGTCCAACCACTAAGGGCCGCCTTCAAAAAAGATGCCAAATTTCGGTGAGCTGTGTTCATTCGGATCTGCGAAGATTCGAGGAGACCGCGATGTCTTGAACCGAAATCACTCGCCAGCTACAAGCGCGCGCTGTGTAAGCGATCTGGCGGAGACGGAATGGGCTGATCGCGCCATTGCCGTGACTGCATCATGCCTTCGCCGACAGCAGCTGCTGGCCCGAAGCTGAGGGGAGCGGTGCAAAGGGTAGAAAAAATACCTGCTCGCAACTGAATTCGAGGTCCTGCGGCGCCGGTGGTAGTGGCAGGCACATTTGCAGGACTCGGCAGATCTCAAAGGCTGGTAAGAACTGGGAGCGGACCATCGCATCCGCCGGCGAGGCGTGGATTTCATCGCAAACCTCGCATGCTCCCCCGAGGGCTTGCAACGCAGTGAAAAAACAGTGCCTGCCACGCGTCAGAACGGGTTCCATTTCGCCGTAGTGAAAAATTTCGTCAAAGCAATTGCAATGATAACCGATCGCCGATCGGATAGTCGTCGGAGTTTGGCAGCGCCGCTCATCTTTATGTACGCAACCAGTTTAGGAAGTTCCGCGCAAGGTTCATCTCTTATCTTCCTATTGTACAGGGAGTTTGTGATGAGCCTTTACGGAATGATGCGCACGGGCGTGTCGGGTATGAATGCGCAATCGAACCGTCTGGGCACGGTGGCGGACAACATCGCCAATTCGGGCACCATGGGCTACAAACGGGCCTACACGGAATTTTCGGCCCTTATTCTGCCCGGCACCGAAAACAGCTATTCGTCGGGCGCGGTCAAGACCACGGTCCGCAATTCGATCGCCGACCAGGGGCTCTTGCAGTTCACCTCGTCGACCACCGACATCGCCATCCAGGGCGATGGCTTCTTCCTCGTGCAGAACGCGGCCGGCGACCAGTTCATGACCCGCGCCGGCTCCTTCGTGCCCGACGCCCAAGGCCGTCTCGTCAACGCCGCCGGCTTCTACCTGCTGGGCACCACCAACATGGCCGCCGGCCTGACGCCGGACGATCTCGAAGTCGTCTCGATCTCGTCGACCGGCCTCACCGCCTCGCCCTCGACGCAGGGCGTCTTCGCGCCGAACCTGCCGGCGCTGGCCGACATCGTTCCCGCCGGCTCGCTGCCCAGCGACAACGTTGCGGGCGCCCAGTTCAGCGGCAAGACCTCGATGATCGCCTATACGGGCATCGGCGAAGAGCGCAAGATCGACATCTATTTCGCCAAGACCGGCCCAGGTACCTGGGAAGCGGTCGCGTATGACGCGAGCCTTGCCTCCCCCGATGGCGGATTCCCCTATGGTGGTCCGGCGCTGGGCACCGCGGCATTGACCTTCGACCCTTCGGACGGTTCCTTGGACCCGGCCAGTGACCAGTCTCTCGACTTCACGGTCCCGGGCGGCGAAGCCTTCACGCTCTCGCTTGCCGGCACCCAATCGCTGGCAGCCGACTATACCGCCCGCGCTCCGGCCGTGAACGGCAGTGGCACCGGCGGCTTCGACGCTCTCCGGGTCGGCTTGGATGGTGTTGTTTCCGCGTTGAATAAAAACAGTTCGGTGATCGATCTTTTCCGCATTCCGATCGCCACGGTCACCAGCCCCGACCGCCTGACGACGCTGCCCGGCAATGTCTACCAGTCCAACAACGGATCGGGCGGCATGACAATCGGCGTCGCGACCACGTCCAACTTCGGCGAAATCGTCGCCGGCGCCCTCGAAGGCTCCAATGTCGACATCGCCGAGGAGCTGACGAGCATGATCGAATCACAGCGCAACTACACGGCAAACTCGAAAGTCTTCCAAACTGGAGCGGATTTGCTGGACATTTTGGTCAATCTCAAGCGGTAAACTGGCCTGCTCGCGTCGATCGTTTCCTACCCGAGCCATTGATATAATTGCCGGGTTTTTTGCTTGCTAACGCGCGAGGCGACCAATGGCAAGACATGGTCAACGGGGCGGCAGTGTTGAGCCTGACATTGTCCGACTCCAAGAGAGACAGCAATGAGCCCAAAAATCTCTGATCATTCACAGTTCGTTAGAACTCGACACGTTACTCATACACAACGAGCAGGGGGCCGGGGCGGCTTAGCATGATGCGATCCTACTCAACCGGATGAACCGGGCTTTCTCAACGAGTTCAAGGATTATCGAATATGGCTAGCATTCTCACAAACACTTCCGCGATGACCGCCCTGCAGACCCTGCAGAGCACCAACAAGAATCTCGCGACGACCCAGAACCGCATCGCCACCGGCGAGCGCGTTTCAACCGCTTCCGATAACGCCGCCTACTGGTCGATTGCCACCGGCATGAAGGCACAGAACAGTGCGCTTTCGGCCGTCAAGGACTCCCTCGGCTTCGGCTCCGCCGTCGTCGACACTGCCTATACCGGTCTCGAAGAGGGCATCAAGCTCGCCGAGCAGATCATGGCCAAGTACGTTGCTCGCCAGCAGGGCGGCGTCGATACAGCTGCGATCGACGCGGAGATCACGGAACTTAAGGCTCAGATGGTCTCGATCGCGCAGTCGTCCGACTTTCAAGGTCAGAACTTGCTAAAGGCGATGGGCACCGCATTGACGGTCGTCAACGGCTACACCGCAGTTGGCGGAACGACCACTATCACCGTCGCTGTGTATGACCTCGAAGGCGCCGGCGCCACGATGACTGACGCTGCGACCTCGCAGACGGCGCTTACTGCCATGCGCAGCGCCGCCGCCACGATGGGTGCCTCAAAGGCTCGCATCGACTCGCAGCTCGCGTTCACTGGCAAGCTGATGGATGCCATCGACCGTGGCGTGGGCGTTCTTGTCGACGCCGACATGAATGCCGAATCGGCGCGCCTTTCGGCCCTGCAGACGCAGCAGCAGCTCGGCGTTCAGGCGTTGTCGATCGCGAACCAGAACTCGCAGTCGATCCTGTCGCTCTTCCGCTAATAGCGGCAGCCGCGATGTGACAGAGAAGGGTCGCTCCGAGCGACCCTTTTTTATAGGCTTACTAGCTTGGCAAACCGCGACAGCAGCGCTTCGTCCTTCGCTTTCAGCGCCAACGCTACCACCGCATCTCGCATCTCGTTAGGCAGCCACCAGGCCTTTCCACCGGATGCCGTGTCGGGCGGATAAGCCAAATGATTTCCGTCCGGCGTCTCAATGAGCTTGACGCCGTAGAGCTTGATCCCCTCATCAAGGACCAACGTAAAAGTGCAAAGGTTGGTGAAGCCCTTCTGACTTGCTTGTCCTTGAGTGCGTTGAACATTTTCAATGTGCATTGCATATCTCCTCTCGAAAATATGCCGCCGAGAACTTGCGCGAAAATGGAAAGCGGAAAGGCGGACACCTTTATCTACCAACATTGCAGGTTGGAACCGTGGACGCCCACCGGTGTGGTGGACGGTTCTTTCTCATGTGACTTTTGACGGCCTCGCTTTAGAACATTGCAATGCCGCGAGCGGAGGCCGCCCACCACATCAGGTCAGGCTATCGCATGTTGTCTTTCAATAAGGCGGTGGTTGGAGCAGGTGCGACAGCGCTAGGAAAAATAACTGCCGTCTCCGCGAGTGCCGGTAGGCCGGAAAGATACTGACACAAAGGCCTGTCTCTTGACCTTCCACCTGCTGGAAACAATAGGGTTCGCTGTGAGAAAGACGGGCCGCGCGATGCGACAGGGAGGTCAATCTCTCGACCATTCCATTCTTGCAGCGTTCAGGCATGCGCAAGACACGGGCAGGTTTGACGTCGCCGAGCATCTGCTTTGCGCGCTGGAATGCTTCGGTAGGGACGATGCCGTCGATAGAAGCGCCGCCGGGGAAGCCTATCAATTGATCTACGGCGGGTACGGAGCCAGAACGGAAGGCCGCCAAAAAAATGCGAAGGTAAAAAGAACGAACAAATGATGACGAAATGGGTTTTAGGCCATAGTACAAAACGGCTGACAGAACCTAGCAACTAGGCGGCACGTCGCGCGTCAGATCAATAGTTTCGCGATAAGGTCCCTGAAAACGGGCGCACTTTATTGTGACGTTGTTGCGCGAACGGGGGCGGGCACATCTTCCTGGTCGGCGAGCAAGATTCCCAGATTTGATCGATTGATTCTGATGTTTAAGCACGATTCAACGGCATGATCGGGTTTTGACCATAGCAACTGACCTTGTACGGTGAATTGCCCTCCCTCACGTGACTGTCGACGCGACATCTTGGCACTTTTCAATGCCGAGAGCGGCGGCGGTCCACCCCATCAGTAACAAAGGTAGGTCAGGGGGAACAGCGGCGCGTGATGAGCGAGAGCGATCCACTCCATTCCAGATCACGATACCGCGCGCAGGTCTCGAGAACCTTGCGGATCCTGTATTTCTCAAAATCGACAACGTGTGTATGTCCTGTTGCCGCACCTAGGTCGTTGATCAGTCTGATGAGTTCATCATCGGTGATCGTGCTGTCATCGGCCAGCTTGGCGGCGATGCTTTCGATATCACCCGTCATTCCGAAACGTCTCCATTCGCGTTCCGGGTAAACCTGCGAGATTCAGCGAGCCGATCAAGGGCACCGTCAGTTCTCCACAGAACCAGCGTTAACGGGTGATGACGGCTGTCGGAGTCGTTGAAACAAATTCTCATCAAAGTGAAGTTCTCCGCCTTAAATTTGAATGACTGAACGCCTTGACGTTCGATGCGAAGAGGCGCGGATGCCGAAGCACCGCGGATAGCGTGGTCAAGAATCAGGCTAAAGACCCCAACGTTGGTGGCCTGCCCCTATCGGGTGGTCCGGTTTCAGTCTTAGGGCCGAGACTCATTCAGACCCAGAACGCGACGAGGGTTGCGAGCGCCACGGCCGAGAGGAAGTTGCGGGCGAGCTTGTCGTAACGAGTTGCGACGCGCCGGAAGTCCTTCAACCTGCAGAAGGCTGCCTCGATGCGCCAACGCCCCTTGTAGCGGACCTTGTCGTAGTCGATCGGCACCTTCCGGTTCGAGCGCCCTGGAATGACAGCCTCGGCACCTTCTGCCCGCAGGCGTTTGCGCAACGCGTTGGCGTCATAGCCCTTGTCAGCGATCAGGCAGCGCACCCGACCGGCCGCGTCCATCAGCGGCCCGGCCATAGTGACATCGGCGACGTTGCCTGCTGTCAGCAGCAGAATGGCCGGCCGCCCGAGCAGGTCTGTCACTGCATGGATTTTGGTGGTCTGTCCGCCGCGCGACGGGCCGATGGCTTGCGCCTTCGCCCCCCTTTTCCGCCATGGGCCGAGCGATGCGCCTTCACGTAGCTGGAGTCGATCGACGCCGACAGCGCAAGCACGCCCTTGGCAACGAGAGCGTCCAAGATTCGGCTCCAGAGCTGCCGGCCGGACCAGCGATTGAAGCGGTTGTAGATCGTCGTGGACGGGCCGTATTCGGCCGGGCAGTCCTGCCAACGGCAGCCAGTCTTCAGCACATGCAGGATGCCGCTGATCACTCGGCGATCATCGACCCTGCGCGCACCGGGCTGGTTCTTCGGGAGGTGCGGCTCGATCGCCGCCCAGGCCTCGTCATCCAGCCAGAAAAGCCTGCTCATCATCGCCTCCATCCCAAAACGACGGCAGGGAATCTGATTTGCTACGGACCTTCAATACCCTGATTGGGTTTCGACCCTAGGAACGTTCATGGTCGTTTTGAGATGATGTGCTCTCATTTGACCTTGCGGAGAATTCCAAGACAGGACAGTTCGATTTGATTGCATCGGCATCAACTCCCAATCCTTCATAATTGACGTTGCGTTGTTATCTCGTCATGGTTGTAGCGGGTATTTGGGATTGGGATGGATACATTGCCACATGTATTTGGTGGGCCAGATACGGGCAGGAAACTGCGTTGTCTGCAAGACTATTTGGGTGCATTCACAATAGCGTTGCGCAAACAGGATTTTGCCTGCATCTATATCGATGCCTTCGCCGGCTCGGGATCGCGTACCCAAGTCAGACCAGCATTGCCACTGTTAGGGCCTGAATTTGCAGTTCCTGAAGAAGTGACTACTCCCGGTTCTGCGCGGATTGCAATAGACGCAAATCCGCCGTTGCACTCTGTAATTTTGTTTGAGCAGGATGCCTCAAGGTTCTCAGAACTCCAAAAATTAAAAGAAGAGTTTCCTCAACGCTCAATCATACTCCGCAACGGAGATGCCAATGCGCTGGTTCAGAGATTGTGCCAATCGACACCATGGAGATCGTCGAAAGCGGCCCCTCGAGGCATCAGAGGCGTCATTTTTCTTGACCCCTATGGTATGGAAGTATCATGGCAGACGGTTGAAGCTATCGCGCGTACCAAGGCGCTCGATTGCTGGTATTTCTTCCCGCTATCTGGTCTTTACAGAAATGCTCCCCATGATTCGACGAAACTTGACGCCGGCAAGCAAGCCAGCCTCGACAGAGTCTTGGGCGCGACTGATTGGCGTCAGAGATGGTATGATCATGAAGCGTTGCCTACCGATATATTCGAGACAGCGGCAGCCGCTGTACGACGTGCAGATGTGAATGCGATCGAATTATATGTCAAAGAACGCTTGGAGACTGCATTCCGTGGTGCGGTGCTCGATCCCATCAGATTGCATCACAAAAATGGTGCCCCCATGGCCTCGCTTTTTTTCGCTGTTTCAAACACCAGTCCGAATGCTGTTAAATTAGCAACAGGAATCGCGTCTCATATTCTTAATTCTGGAAGGTCATCCCAAGTTCGATTGCGATAGGTGCGTCCCGCCGCCTTTTTGTTCTTTCCGCCCCATTGTTTGAAAAAGAAGGCCGCGTCTGCATCGGTGCACATGTCAAAAATCTCGTCCACCCACCTAGTGTCCATTTGCCTCGCATTCGGACCGCTCTCGCCTCCCACGATTGCCCAGTCCAAATCGCGCATGGAACCGCCGGCAACTGATCCGATTAGAGGCTCGAATGAAACGAACCTGACCGCCGCTGGGACAGCACGCAAATCATCAAGGCGATCCAACACGCGTTCATCTTCGACACTCGCTCCCAGCCAGACATTTTGCAGGATCGGGAACCCCAATTTGGCGAGTACAAGAGCCATACGGTCTGGACGTTTGGTCAAAATTTGGAATGTGTGTCGAGGCGTCTCAGCCATGACGCTCCAGACGGCACGAATGAAATCGTCCGGTACATCGACGTGAAACAGATCGGACATCGAGTTCACAAAAACCCGCCTCGGTTTGGACCAGGATTTTGGAGCTTCCAGAGCTTTCCAGTCGAGCTTTATTTCGCCGGTCCATTTCGCACGGCCGCCCGACTTTCGTGTTAAGCCCTCATACTTCTCGACACCCATCGCCTCAAGACGTGCAGCCATGCGCATTGCATAACAATTCGTGCAGCCTGCCGTCATAATCGAGCAACCCGCCACCGGATTCCAAGTCGCGTCAGTCCATTCAATCGTGCTGTCAGCCATGGCTTCATTCCTCCCACGATTATAATCTGATTCGAATAAGCTAAATTCTTATTTCAATCTTGTATAGGAATTATTTCATATTCATTTGCCGTAGAAATAGATCCAACTAAGCCTCCGACCAGGCGCTGAGCGCGGCGAGCGTCGCCGGCAGGTCGGCATGGCGGCGGATCACGGTCTCCGCGCCGGCTTCGGTCAACATGTCCGCATGGCCCGGATGCGTATGCGATGCGCCGGTGAAGCCGATCACCCGCATCCCGGCAAGCTTGGCGCCCTGGATGCCGTGAATGGAATCCTCGATGACGAAGGTTTTCGCCGGGTTCGCGCCGAGCGTTTCGGCCGCGTGCAGGAAGACGTCCGGCGAGGGCTTCGGCTTCCCCGACGGCGTATCGCGAGAGGAGAAGATGACGTTCTCGAAAAAGGGCTTCAGCCGCACCTTGGTCAGCATCATGTCGAGCCGATCGGCCGTCGAGTTGGAGCAGATCGCGCGCTTGCCCGTCACCGAAGCCACCGCCTCATGCGCGCCCTCGATCACCTTGACCTCGGCCTTGAGCCGCTGGTCGACCCGTTTTTCCACCTCGTCCAGCATCGATATCTGGAACGGGATCGCGGCTTCGCGCTCGATCCGCAGCATGATCTCGCGAAAGGTGAGACCGGCATAGGTCTCCGCCAGTTCCTCCGCGCTGATCTCGTAGCCCGCCGCCGACAGGATTTCGGCCTCGACGCGCGCGGCGATGATCTCGGAATCGACGAGCACGCCGTCGCAATCGAAAATGACGAGTTCGGGGGAGGCCATGGCAAATCCAGTCGATGAGGAGTGCCCGCCTCCTACACGACGGCGGGCGAAGGGGCAATTCGTCAGCCTTCACGCGATGTTAACGCTGATCGGTAACCATAACGGGGAGTAAAGTTTGTGTTGTCGAGTATCGGGTATCCTCATGTCTGCCTTGCGTCATCTTGCCGATCTTTCCCCGTCAGTCGAAAGCGCCGTCTGGCTCGATACGATCCTGAAGGGGGATTGCGTCGCGACGCTGAACAGGCTGCCCGACCATTCCGTCGACGTCATCTTCGCCGACCCGCCCTACAACCTCCAACTCGAGGGCGATTTGCACCGGCCCGACCAGTCGAAGGTCGATGCGGTCGACGACGAATGGGACCAGTTCGAAAGCTTCCAGGCCTATGACGCCTTCACCCGCGCCTGGCTGCTCGCCGCGCGCCGCGTCTTGAAGCCGAACGGCACGATCTGGGTCATCGGCTCCTACCACAACATCTTTCGCGTCGGCGCAATCATGCAGGATCTCGGCTTCTGGATCTTGAACGACGTCGTCTGGCGCAAGACCAACCCGATGCCGAATTTCCGCGGCCGCCGTTTCCAGAATGCGCACGAGACCATGATCTGGGCCTCGCGCGACCCGAAGGCCAAGGGCTACACCTTCAACTACGATGCGATGAAGGCGGCCAATGACGACATCCAGATGCGTTCTGACTGGCTGTTCCCGATCTGCACCGGCCATGAGCGGCTGAAGGACGAGAACGGCAACAAGGTTCATCCGACACAAAAACCCGAGGCGCTGCTCGCCCGCATCATGCTGTCCTCGACGAAGCCCGGCGACGTGGTGCTCGACCCGTTCTTCGGCTCCGGCACCACCGGCGCCGTCGCCAAGCGCCTCGGCCGCCATTTCGTCGGCATCGAGCGCGACCAGACCTATATCGACGCCGCGCAGGAACGCATCGACCGCGTCAAGCCCCTGGCCGACATGGACCTTTCGGTCCTGACCGGCAAGCGCGCCGAGCCGCGTGTCGCCTTCGTCAGCCTGATCGATTCCGGGCTGATCAAGCCCGGCGCGGTGCTGCACGACGTCAAGCGTCGCTGGCAGGCCCGCGTGCGCGCCGACGGCACCGTGGCGGTCGGCGACGTCTCCGGCTCGATCCACAAGGTCGGCGCCGTCGTCCAGGGCCTCGACGCCTGCAATGGCTGGACCTTCTGGCACTACGAACGTTCCGGCGGCCTCAACCAGATCGACGAACTGCGCCGCATCGCGCGCCTCGGCATGGACCGCGCCGGGGCTTAAATGCGACGGCGTCATCCCGGAAATTGCGCGACGCGAAGCGGCGTGGATTTATCCGGGACCCATTCCGTGACCTCGCCAATGTCACGGAATGGGTCCCGGCTCTCATCTCGCTGCGCTCGATTTCGGCCGGGATGACCCGCGGTTAGTGAACGGCGATTCCAAGGTTGCTCAGGTCGTCCGTCAACGTCCCCGCATCCGTAAACTGCACCGCCTGCCACCCCGCCGCCTTCGCCCCCTCCACATTCTTCGCACTGTCGTCGATGAAAAGCGTGTGCTTTGGGTTGAGCCCGAATGTGCGAGCGTGAAGATCGTAGATCGCGAAATCCGGCTTGATCAGCCGGCACTCGCCGGACACCGTGACGCCGCGGGGCTTCCTGAGAAATCCAAACCGCTCCTTTGCCTCGGCGAAGGTGTCGGCTGCGAAATTGGTCAGCATGGTGACGTCGTGACCGTCCTCCATCAGCGCTTCGAGGATCGCGACGCTGTCGTCATGGGCGTGCGGCACCATCTTGTGCCAGTTCCGCCGGAAGGCGCGGATGTTGGCCTCATGGTCGGGGAAGTCGGCGATCAAGAGCGCCTCGGCCTCCGGCCAGCTCCGTCCGCGATCCTGCTCGATGTTCCAGTCGCCGGTCGTCACGTTTTCGAGGAACCAGCGGCGATGGTCGGCATCGGGAATGAGGTCGCGATAGGCCAGGTCGGGGTCGTAGTGGATCAGCACCTTGCCGATGTCGAAGACGATGTGGCGGATTTCGGTCAACGCGATTTTTCCTTCGCTCTGGCTTTCGTCGAGCCGGGTATGGCAGCCTCGATTGCCTTCTTCATGACAGTCGGAAGCGCTTCCGTGTGGATATCTTCGAGCGGTGCCCACCAGCCGCCGCTTTCCGCCGGTCTTTCGGTGATTTCGGCGCGAAAGACGACGAGTTCCAGCGCGAAATGGGTGAATATGTGCGAGATCGAGCCGGAATTCTCCCATTTGGCGAAAAACGGCGCAGCCGTGGGGACAAGTTCGCCGTCGGCGCGGGAATTCCAGTCCGTCGACGGCACCTCCGCCATGCCGCCGAGAAGACCCGTCTCGGCGCGCTTGCGCAGGAAGATCGCCCCGTCATGGATCGCGACGAACGCCGCGCCCCGCCGCAGCGGCTTTTCGGCCTTCGCGGCCTTGACGGGATAGAGCTCCGGCTCGCCCTGGCGCAGGGCAAGGCATTCGTCGTTGACCGGGCACATCAGGCATTTCGGCCGGCGCGGCGTGCAGGTCGTCGCGCCGAGATCCATCGTCGCCTGCGCGAAGTCGCCGGGCCGATTCATCGGCACAGCGAGCGCGACCAAGCCCTTGATTTCGCTCTTGGCTTTCGGCAGCGGCGTCGCGATCGCGGCAAGGCGGGTGAAGACGCGTTCGACATTGCCGTCGACCACCGCCGCGGGTCGGTCAAAGGCGATGGCGGCGATGGCGGCGGCGGTGTAGGGGCCGATGCCGGGCAGGGCGAGAAGGCCGGATTCGGTGTCGGGGAATGACCCGGCATATGTGTTTTCAACGACTTCTGCGCAGGCCTTGAGATTGCGCGCGCGTGAGTAATACCCCAGCCCGGCCCAGGCCCTCATGATGTCGTCGCTGTCGGCGCGGGCGAGATCGGAGACGGTCGGCCAGCGCTCGATAAACTTGAGAAAATAAGGCTTTACCGCCTCGACCGTCGTTTGCTGGAGCATGATTTCCGACAGCCAGACGCGGTAGGGATCGGCGCGCAAGCCGGCGGCGAGATCGCGCGGCGGGATGCGCCAGGGCAAATCGCGGTGGTGCCGGTCGTACCAGGCGAGAAGCGCCGCCGCGACGCGCTTTCCGCGTGCCGGATCGAACCATGTCGGGTCTCCCGATGGCGCCATTCTTCCGTTCCTGATACGAGTACACCGAGACCCAAGCGCATAAAGGATTTCCGATGGCAGGCAAACCAAAAGGGCCATGGGGCGCCCAGCCGGTTGCCGACCTTGCGACCCGCATCCTCGACCCGGTTCTGAAGAAGCGCGCCGGCATCTCGGTCGCGCTGATCCAGTCCTGGGAGGAAATCGTCGGCGAACGCATCGCGCGGGCCTCGCGGCCCGAGAAGATCGTCTGGCCGCGCCGGATGGGCGAGGACGACCCGTTCGAGCCGGCGACGCTGGTGGTGGCCTGCGAGGGCATGGCGGCGCTGGCTTTGCAGCACGAAACGGGCGAGGTGATCGCCCGCGTCAACGGCTTTCTTGGGTTCGCCGCCGTCGGGCGCATCAGGATCTTGCAGAAGCCCGTCGCCACTGAACCGCCGCGCCGCCTGCGCGGTCCGGCAAAGCTCGACGGGCGGCAGGAGGCGCATCTGAAAAGCCTGACGACGAAGATCGAGGATGACGACCTGCGCGCCGCGCTGGAACGTCTCGGCGCCGAGGTGATCGGCGCGAAACGTCGCAGTGCTTGAACGAAAGCCGCCGAAGTCGCACCTTTGTGAACACAGTGTCGCGCTTTGGCGGTAGGAAAGGGACGATCCTTGCCGTATTCGCTCATTAGAGGGATGGAATACAGGCAACACTAAAACCGGACGCAAGGTGATTCGAATGGCCTCTTACTTGTCGCGCAGACATATCCTGACAACACTGGTGGCGCTGCCCGTGGCGGGCATCGCGCTCGCATCATGCGGCGACAGCGGAACGGCGAACAACGCGACCGCCGCATCCGGCGCGACCGATCCGGTGACGACGGGCGCGACCGCGCCGAACCCGCAGGGCACGGTCGACATGGAAGCGCTGCTCGAGCCGGGCACGCTGGAAGACAAGGTGCTGGGCGAGGCCGACGCGCCGGTGACGATCGTCGAATATGCGTCGATGACCTGCGGCCATTGCGGCAATTTCCACAACAACACGCTGCCGACGATCAAGGAAAAGTACATCGACACGGGCCAGGCCCGCCTCGTCCTGCGCGAGTTTCCCTTCGATCCGCGCGCGGAGGCCGGCGCCATGCTGGCGCGCTGCGCGGACGACAACTATTTCGCCATGTCGGACGTGCTCTTCAAGCAGCAGAATAGCTGGGTTCCCGTCGACAATGCGCGCGAAGCCCTGCTCAGGATTGCGCGCGTCGGCGGCTTTACACAGGAATCCTTTGAGGCTTGCTTGACGGATCAGGCGCTTCTCGATGAGATCAGGGCGGTAAGGGCTCGCGGCCAGAACGATTTCGGTGTCGAGGCGACGCCGACATTCTTCATCAACGGCAACAAATATTCGGGGGCACTGTCGGTTGACGAGATGTCGGCCATCATCGATTCGATGCTCTAGCGTCCTCTTCCTCTCGATCGGGCGCGGCCAGTCCGCGTCCGGTTTGCGGACCATGCGCTGATGCGCTTCAACCGGCTCCGCCTTCTCGGCTTCAAATCCTTCGTCGATCCCGGCGAGTTCGTCATCGAACGCGGCCTGACGGGCGTGGTCGGCCCGAATGGCTGCGGCAAGTCGAATCTCGTCGAGGCGCTGCGTTGGGTGATGGGCGAAAGCTCCTACAAGAACATGCGTGCGTCCGGCATGGACGACGTCATCTTTTCCGGCTCCGGCACGCGGCCGGCGCGCAACACCGCCGAAGTCACGCTTTTCCTCGACAATTCCGACCGCACCGCGCCTTCCGCCTTCAACGATGCGGACGAATTGCAGGTCTCGCGCCGGATCGAGCGCGCGTCGGGCTCGCTCTACCGGATCAACGGCAAGGAGGCGCGCGCCAAGGACGTGCAGCTTCTCTTCGCCGACCAGTCGACCGGCGCGCGCTCGCCCTCCATGGTGGGGCAGGGTCGGATCGGCGAACTGATCCAGGCGAAGCCCCAGGCGCGCCGTGCGCTGCTGGAAGAGGCGGCGGGCATCTCCGGCCTCCACTCGCGCCGCCACGAGGCGGAGTTGCGGCTGCGCGCGGCCGAGCAGAATCTGGAACGGCTCGACGACGTGACCGGCGAACTGACGTCGCAGATCGACAGTTTGAAGCGGCAGGCGCGGCAGGCGCAGCGCTTCAAAACGCTGTCGGCCGACATCCGCAAGGCCGAGGCGACGCTGCTGCATCTGCGCTGGGTTCACGCCAAGGCGCAGGAGGGCGAGGCGAAATCCGCACTGGCGCGCGCGACATCGGCAGTTGCCGAGCGTGCGCAAAGCCAGATCGAGGCCGCGAAGGCGCAAGGCATCGGCGCGCACAAACTGCCCGGCCTGCGCGAGGCGGAGGCGGCGGCGGCGGCCGTGCTGCAACGCCTGACGATCGCCCGCACGCAACTCGAAGAAGAGATGAAGCGGGTTGCCGCGCGGCGCGACGAACTGGCGAAGCGACTGGCGCAGGCGGATGCGGACATCATGCGCGAGCGGCAATTGATGAGCGAGAATGCCGGCATCCTCGAAAGGCTGGCGGCGGAGGAAAGCGAACTGAAGGCGGCCGGCGAAGGGCAGGCCGAACGCGAGGCGATGGCGGCGGCGCGGCTGGTCGAAATCTCCGACCGGCTGGCGGGGCTCGAACGCGACTTGTCTTCGGTGACGGCGAAGCGGGCCGAGAGCGCGGCGATCCGCGCGCAGGTGCAAAAATCGCTGCGCGATCTCGACGACAATCAGGCGCGGACCGAACGCCAGTGCCAGGCGAACGCGGCGGAGTTGGCCGCGCTCGACGCCAAGGCCGCGAACCTGCCGGACCCGGCGGAAAAGCGAAGCGCGTTCGAGCGCGCCGAGACCGAGCGCGCGCAGGCGGAAGAGGCCGCGACGACGGCGGAGGCAGCGGTGGCTCCGGCGCGTGCGGCGGAAGCCGCGGCCCGTCCGCCGGTGCAGGAGGCCAGGAACGCGCTGGCGCGAGTGGAAACGGAAGCGCGTACGCTGGCGAAGATCCTGTCGGCGGGCGGTAGCGCGCAATATCCGCCGGTGCTCGATCGGATCTCGGTTGCGCGCGGCTACGAGACGGCGCTCGGCGCGGCGCTCGGTGACGATCTCGACCTGCCGCTCGATGCGGGCGCGGCTGCTCGGTGGACGGTTGTCGGGGCCGATGACGATCCAGAACTGCCGGCCGGCGTCGAGGCGCTGGCTGTGCATGTGACCGCGCCCGCCGAGCTTGGCCGCCGGTTGCGGCAGATCGGCGTGGTCTCGAAAGAAGAGGGGCAGCGGTTGCATGGCGCGCTCGCGGCGGGTCAGATGATGGTCTCGCGCGAAGGCGATGTCTGGCGCTGGGACGGCATCGTCGCCGGCGCCGATGCGCCGACCGCCGCCGCGCAAAGGCTGGCGCAGCGCAACCGCCTGGCCGAACTCGAACGCGAACAGGGAGCGGCGGGGGAGGCGGTTGCGGCGAGTGAAGCGGCATTGAAGCGGGCGGAAGAAGCGGCGCGCCATGCGGCCGATGCCGAGCGTGCCGCGCGCGACCGGCTTCGGGCGGCGCAGAAGGCCGTTGGTGAAAGGCGCGAGGCGCTGGCGCAGGCCGAGCGCGCGCGCGGCGAGATCGACAACAAGCGTGGCGGTCTCGACGAGACGGCGAAGCGTCTGGCCGAGACACTGGCGGAAACGGCGCGCTTGAAAGCCGAAGCCGAGATGGCGCTGGCCGACGCGCCCGACCTGACCGCGCTCGACGCCGAATTTTCCGAACTGACGGTGAAGGTTTCGGCCGAGCGAAGCGCCGAGGCCGAGGCGCGCGCCGCGCGCGACGGGCAGATGCGCGAGGCCGAGCAGCGCGCGCGAAGGCTTGCCGCGATCGGAACCGAGCGGCAGGGCTGGATGGCGCGGGCGCGGAACGCCGACGCGCAGGTTCAGGCGTTGACGGTGCGCCGGGACGAGGCGGCAGCGGAGGCGGGAGCGCTTGCCGATGCGCCGGACGAACTGGAGGTGAAGCGCCGCGCGCTCGCCGCCGAGATCGACAAGGCCGACGCCGCGCGCAGGCTCGCCGCCGATGCGCTGGCGACCGCCGAAACGGGACAGGTTGTTCTCGACCGCGCCGCGACCGACGCGATCGAGGGCCTGAGCCGTGCGCGCGAAGAGCGCGGCCGGGCCGAGGAACGGCTTTCGGCAGCCGAGGAACGGCGCAAGGAGGTGGAAGCGCGGATGCGCGAGGTGGTCGGCGTCGAGCCGCATCTGGTGGCGCGGCAGGCCGAGCTTCTGGCCGACCAGGCCGAGCCCGAAATCGCCGATGTGGAGCGCCGGCTCGACCGGCTGAAGAGCGAGCGCGAGCGGCTGGGCGCGGTCAATCTGCGCGCCGAGGAGGAGGCGCGGGAGCTCTCCGAGCGCTACGACCTGATCACGAAGGAGCGGGTGGACGTGGTGGACGCGATCGCGCGGCTGCGCGAGGCGATCCAGAGCCTGAACCGCGAGGGACGCGAGCGGCTTCTGGCCGCGTTCGGTCGCGTCGATGCCGAGTTCCGCCGGCTGTTCACCCATCTTTTCGGCGGCGGCACGGCCGAACTGCAACTGATCGAATCCGACGACCCGCTGGAAGCGGGGCTCGAGATTCTCGCCCGCCCGCCCGGCAAGCGCCCGCAGACCATGACGCTGCTTTCGGGCGGCGAGCAGGCGTTGACGGCAATGGCGCTGATTTTCGCGGTGTTCCTGACCAACCCCGCGCCGATCTGCGTGCTCGACGAGGTCGACGCTCCGCTCGACGATCACAATGTCGAGCGCTTCTGCAATCTGATGGACGAGATGGCGGCGACGACCGAGACGCGCTTCGTCATCATCACCCACAATCCGATCACCATGGCGCGTATGAACCGGCTGTTCGGCGTGACCATGGCCGAGCAGGGCGTGAGCCAACTCGTCTCGGTCGATCTGGAGACGGCCGAACAATTGCGCGAGGCGGTATGAGCGAGGAACTGCGAAAGGCGGCGGAACTGTCGACGGCGCTGCGCGACCTGCACAAGGCGCTGATCCATGCGGAAGCCGGCGACGACCCTGCCTATGCCAATCCCTATACGCTGCTCTTCGACGTGATCGGCAACCCGCGATTTGCCTGGCTCGAAAGCCTGTCGCAGCTCATTGTCGTTCTGGATGAGGCGCGCGCCGACAAGGAGACCTTCTCGAGCGAAATCCTCGCCGACGCGACGCGCAGCGCAAGGCGGCTGATCGGCGAGGGCGAGCACCATGATGCGCAGTTTCGCCTGCGTCATCTGATGGCGGTGCAGAACGCGCCCGACGTCGCGATGGCGACCGGCAGGCTGCGCGCGGCCCTGACTCGGCTGGACTGACTATTCGGCCCAGACCGCGACCTCGTTGCCGGCCGGATCGTTGAAGTGAAAGCGCCGGCCTCCGGGAAACTCGAAGATCGGCCTGGTGATCGTCGCGCCGGCATCCTCGACGAGACGAAACGTCCTCTCCAGATCGGTTGAAAACAGAACCGGCAGCGGCTTCGCCTCCGGCGCGGCCGATGCATCGAAGCCGCCGTCGAGCCCTTCGGAAAAGGCCGAATAGCGCGGGCCGTAATCGGTGAAGGTCCAGCCGAACGCGGCGCTGTAGAAGGACTTGACGCTGTCGATCGCGCCGCCTGACGCCTGCATTTCCAGATAATCGAGCTTTCCGTCCTTGCGCATTTTTCCGCTCCGTGTATGTTCATGTTATGTTCTATTTGGTTTTGAAAATAAGTGCAAGCGAAAGGAGCGGGATGGCGCCGGTTGCGCACTCAATCGATTGAGGTCGGCGGGCGAATGAGGGACGCCTTGCCTTTTGCTGCGCTGCACTCTATCGCTCGAAACCCGCGAGCAGGGAGGACGGCATGACGAAGTGGGTCTACGCATTCGGCGACGGCAAGGCGGAAGGTCGCGCCGGCGACAAGAACCTGCTTGGCGGCAAGGGCGCGAACCTTGCGGAGATGTGCAATCTGGGCCTTCCCGTGCCGCCCGGTTTCACCATCACGGCCGAGGCCTGCGTCCATTATTACGGCAATGGCCGCGCCTATCCGGGCGAACTCGAGGCGCAGGTGGATGCGGCGCTGGCCGAAGTGGGCAGGATTGCCGGCAGGCGATTCGGCGATCCGGAAAGCCTGCTGCTCGTCTCCGTGCGCTCCGGCGCGCGCGCGTCGATGCCGGGCATGATGGACACGGTGCTCAATCTCGGCCTCAATGACGAGACGGTCGAGGCGCTGGCGCGCGATGCGGGCGACGAGCGCTTCGCCTTCGACAGCTACCGCCGCTTCATCACCATGTATTGCGACGTGGTGCTCGGGCTCGATCACGAGGTCTTCGAGGAAATTCTGGAAGACGAGAAGGCGCAGCGCGGCGTCGAACTCGATACGGAACTGTCGGCGGCAGACTGGCGCCGGATCGTCGATCTCTACAAGCAGAAGGTCGTCGAGGAACTGGAAAAGCCGTTTCCGCAGGACCCGCGCGAGCAGCTCTGGGGCGCGATCGGGGCGGTGTTTTCGAGCTGGATGAACCATCGCGCGATCACCTATCGGCGCCTGCACGACATTCCCGAAAGCTGGGGCACGGCCGTTAATGTGCAGGCGATGGTGTTCGGCAATATGGGCGACACCTCGGCGACCGGCGTCGCCTTCACGCGCAACCCCTCGACCGGCGAGAAGGCGCTTTACGGCGAGTTTCTGGTCAATGCGCAGGGCGAGGACGTGGTGGCCGGCATCCGCACGCCGCAGAACCTGACCGAGGCCGCGCGCATCGCCGCAGGCTCCGACAAGCCGTCGCTGGAAAAGGTGATGCCGGAGGCGTTCGCGGCCTTCGTCGACATCGCGAACCGGCTGGAGCGGCATTACCGCGACATGCAGGACCTCGAATTCACCATCGAGCGCGGCAAGTTGTGGATGCTCCAGACACGCTCGGGCAAGCGCACGGCAAAGGCCGCGCTGCGGATCGCGGTCGACATGGCGGGCGAAGGGCTGATCGGCAGGGACGAGGCGGTCGCGCGCATCGACCCGTCCTCGCTCGAACAGCTTCTTCACCCGACGATCGACCCCAAGGCCGAACGCAACATCATCGGAACCGGGCTTCCCGCCTCGCCGGGCGCGGCGACGGGCGAGATCGTCTTCACCTCCGACGAGGCGGAAGAATTGAAGGGCCATGGCCGCAAGGTCATCCTCGTGCGCGTCGAGACGAGCCCGGAAGACATCCACGGAATGCACGCGGCAGAGGGAATCCTGACCACGCGCGGCGGCATGACGAGCCATGCGGCCGTCGTCGCGCGCGGCATGGGAAAGCCTTGCGTCTCGGGTGCGGGGGGACTTCGGGTCGACACGCGCGCGGGCACGCTGATGGCGATGGGCGTGACGCTGAGGAAGGGCGATGTCATCACCATCGACGGCGCAAGCGGGCAGGTGCTCAAGGGCGCGGTGCCGATGCTGCAACCCGAACTTTCGGGCGATTTCGCCGCGATCATGGAATGGGCCGACGGCGCGCGCCGCATGAAGGTGCGCGCGAACGCCGAAACGCCCGCAGACGCGCGCACGGCGCGTTCGTTCGGCGCCGAAGGCATCGGGCTTTGCCGCACCGAACACATGTTCTTCGACGAGGATCGCATCATCTCCATGCGCGAGATGATCCTGGCCGACACCGAGGACGGACGGCGGGCCGCGCTCGACAAGCTTTTGCCGATGCAGCGTTCCGACTTCGTCGAACTCTTCGAGATCATGGCCGGGCTTCCCGTCACCATTCGTCTGCTCGACCCGCCACTGCACGAATTCCTGCCGAAGACCGAGGCGGAAATCGGCGAGGTGGCGAAGCTGCTGGGCGTCGACCCGGCGAAACTGACCGAACGGACCGAGGCGCTGCACGAGTTCAACCCGATGCTCGGCCACCGCGGCTGCCGCCTCGCGGTGTCCTATCCCGAGATCGCGGAAATGCAGGCCAGGGCGATCTTCGAGGCGGCGATCGAGGCGGGCAAGATGACCGGCGACCCGGTCGTGCCCGAGATCATGGTGCCGCTCGTCGGCATCATGAAGGAACTCGACTTCGTGAAGGCGCGGATCGACGAGACGGCCAGGACCGTGATGAGGGAGAAGGGCGAGAAGATCGACTATCTCGTCGGCACGATGATCGAACTGCCGCGCGCCGCGATCCGCGCCCATGTGATCGCGGAGGCGGCGGAGTTCTTCTCCTTCGGCACCAACGATCTGACGCAGACGACCTTCGGCATCTCGCGCGACGACGCCTCGTCCTTCCTCGAGACCTATCGCCAGAAGGGCATCATCGACCAGGACCCGTTCGTCTCGCTCGACCAGGAGGGCGTCGGGGAACTTGTGCGCATGGCGACCGACAAAGGACGCGCGACGCGCCCGGACATCAAGCTCGGCATCTGCGGCGAGCATGGCGGCGACCCGTCCTCGATCCATTTCTGCGAGGAAGTCGGGCTCGACTACGTGTCGTGCTCGCCCTTCCGCGTGCCGATCGCGCGTCTGGCGGCGGCGCAGGCGGCGGTGAAGCGGTAGTCAGCCGGCGTCGATCGAGACCTTGGCCGGATAGAAGGCGCCGTGGTTCCCGATTGCGGCGACTTCGTCATAGGGGTGCGGATAGGTCCACATGACGTCAGCCTCGCCTTCGCCCTGGCCGGTCACGCTCCAATAGGATGCCTCGCCCTTGAACGGGCAGCGGGTTCTTGTGTCCGACGCGACGAGATGCTCGAAATATATGTCGGCGAAGGGAATGTAGAGGACCGGCGGATAGGTCGCTTCGCGCAACTCCAGCGCGTTTCGCGTCGAGGCGATGACGACCTCGCCGAACTTGACGGTCACAGCGCCGGGATACGGTGCGACGGTGATGGTGTGGCCGGGATCGCGCTTCAGGCCGGGTGACGGATTGGACATAGCAACCTCCTGTTCTGACAGGGACGTAGGGTTGCCATGTCGCTGGAGCAAGTCGCCGGACGAGGACATCGCCGCGGACGCCGAGGTTCCCGTTCAGTCGGCGTGGTGATGGTCGTGGCGATGACCTGCCGCTTTGCCCTCCGCAGACCGGTACTCGGCGACGCTTTGGCGGACGATCTGCCATGCCGAGGACAGGAACAGTGCCGCCATGCCAAACGCGACGACGACGTCCGGCCAGCCCGTCGCGCTGCCCCACACGCCCAGGGCGGCGAGCATGACCGCGACATTGCCGATGGCGTCATTGCGCGAACACAGCCACACCGAGCGGACATTGGCGTCGCCATCCTTGTAGCGCATGAGGATCAGCACGCTCGCGACATTGGCAGCGAGCGCCATGAAGCCGATCGCACCCATGATCTCGGCTTGTGGCGTGCCGAGATAGATGACGCGATAGATGGTCGAGCCGAAGACCCACAGGCCCATTAGAAGCAGGCTGATGCCCTTGGCCAGCGCCGCAGTCGCGCGAAGGCGCAGCGAGGCGCCGATGACGGCGAGCGAGATGCCGTAGGTCAGCGCATCGGCGAAGAAGTCGAGCGCGTCGGCCTGGAGTGCCTGCGACTGGGCGAGTTGACCGGCCGTCATCTCGACGACGAACATGCCGGCATTGATGGCGATGACCACCCAGAGTCGCCGCTTGTAGTCGTTGGAAATACCTTCGAAAACGGCACCGTGGCCGCAATTGGCGCTCATCGGGTTCTCCTTGTCTTCGATGAGCGTCGACATTAGAATCTCTAGCGACTAGAGGTTCAAGAGGAAAATAGATGCTTTCGATCGGCGCGATTTCGCGGAGGGCGGGGATCAAGATCCCGACGATCCGCTATTACGAGCAGATGGGCCTGGTTGCCGAACCGGGGCGAACCGGGGGCAATCAGAGGCGATACGGCACGGCGGAACTCGACCGCCTGATATTCATCAAGCACGCGCGCGATCTCGGCTTGAGCATTGAAGCGATTCGGGAGCTGCTGGAACTGAGCGACCATCCGGCGCGGCCCTGCGCACAGGCGGATCGGATTGCGGCGCAGCAGCTTGCCGACGTGCGCGCCAGAATCGAGCGCCTGCGCAAGCTCGAAGCCGAACTGGAGCGGATTGCTACGCGATGCAGTGGCGGGACCGTGGACGACTGCTACGTCATCCACGCCCTTGCCAACCACGAGCTTTGCGCGGACGACCATTCGCGCTAGCGGGCGTTGATCGTCAGGCGGCCTTCCGCAACCCTTCCTTCGACACCCAGGCTTCGGCGTCGCCGAGTGCAAGCTCGAAGCGGTCGAACATCTCGTTCAGTTCGGCCTCGGTGATGATCATCGGCGGGCAGAATGCGATCGTGTCGCCGATGGCGCGCAGGATGACGCGGCGGTTTTCGCAGAACTTGGCGATCTGGGCGCCGACACCCTTCTTCGGATCGAAGGAGCGCTTGGTGGCCTTGTCGGCAACCATCTCGACACCGCCGACGAGGCCGGCCGAGCGGACTTCGCCGACGAGCGGGTGATCGGCGATCTTCTTCAGGCGGGCTTCGAAGGTCGGCGTCATGTTGCGGACATGGCCAAGAATGTCGCGGCGCTGGTAGATTTCGATCGCCTTGACGCCGAGCGCGCAGCCGAGCGGATGGCCGCCATAGGTGAAGCCGTGGCCGAACGTGCCGATCGCCTCCGAATGGCTGACATAGGCGTCATAGACGTCCTGCGGAACGAGGACGGCGCCGAGCGGGGCATAGGCGGCGGTGAGCTGCTTGGCGGCCGAAATGGTCTTCGGCGTCATGCCCATGGTCTGCGAGCCCCACCAGTTTCCGGTGCGTCCGAAGCCGTTGATGACCTCGTCGGAGATCATCATGATGTCGTGCTCGTCGAGGACTTTTTGAATTTCGGCGAAATAAGTCGCGGGCGGCACGATGACGCCGCCGGCGCCCATGATCGGCTCCGCGATCATCGCGGCGATGGTGTCCGGTCCCTCGCGCTCGATGAGGTCGCGGAGGGATTTGACGAGACGGGCGACGAACTGTTCTTCCGTCTCGCCGGCTTCGCCGAAGCGGTAGAAATGCGGGCAGTCGGTGTGGACGACGCGGTCGACCGGCAAATCCCAGCCGATGTGATTGTAGGGGAGGCCGGTGAGCGAGGCGGCCATGATGGTGACGCCGTGATAGGCCTTCTGGCGTGAGATGATCTTCTTCTTGTTCGGCCGGCCGAGCGCGTTGTTCATGTACCAGGCGAGCTTGACCTGGGTGTCGTTGGCCTCCGAACCCGACGAGGTGTAGAACACCTTGGAGATCGGCACCGGCGCGATTTCCTTGAGTTTTTCGGCGAGTTCGATGGCGGGCTCCATGCCCTTGGCGCCGAAGAGGTGGTAGTAGGGGAGGGTGCGCAATTGCTGGGTTGCGGCCTCGACCATCTCCTCGTCGCCGAAGCCGAGGCCGGCGCACCACAGGCCCGACATGCCCTCGATATAGTCCTTGCCCTGCGTGTCGTAGACGAAGACGCCTTCGCCGCGCTCGATGACGAGCGGGCCGTTGGTCTTGAGCTTGTGGAGCGGCGTGTAGGGATGCAGTACCGCCTCGATGTCGCGGGTCTGCAGATTCGTGAGCGGCGGCTGGTCGAGCATGGCTGTCTCCTGGAGGTTGCCGGGAGACTAGCCGTTAATCGGTGCGCGAAGAACCCTGCTGGACGGCTGGTTCGATTGGTCCAGTCCGACTGGTCCAGCTACGCCGCGCTCGGCAAGGTCGCGGCGAGGCCGGCATAGGCCGGGACGAGCGCGGCGATCGGCAGGTCGGACTCGGCGGCGGGCTCGATCGCGACGTCTTCGCCTTCGGTCTGGCGCACGATCAGGAAATCGGCAACCTCGCTGTCGGCAGTGGCTATGGCGGCCACATCCATTGCCGGATCGAGGTCGATGCGCATGTGGAAGAGAAAATGGGCCGGCAGATCGTCGACGGCGGAGCGCACGCGCTGCTCGAAGCTGGGGCCGTCGCCGGCGCAAACCGCGTCGAGGATGGCGAGCGAAAGATCGTTGGGGGCTTCGATCGGGGCAGGGGCGGACTTCGTCCGGGCGTTCTTCGCCTTTTTCATCGCGATGTTTCCATTTCTCGACGCCGTCCCGTCCGCCAGGAAGGTCGCGTTCAATCGCGGCTCCAATAAGGCGCGGGCAAGCCATTGAACTTTCTGGCAACTGCGCGGGTTTTGCTGGACACGAGCCACGATCCGAACAAAATAGCGCTCCGTTCGAACAGGGAGGACTATATGCTCGGACTGATGCAGGACTGGCCGCTTCTGTGCCACAAGATCATCGATCACGCGGCGATCCAGCACCCGAACCGGGAGATCGTATCGCGCTCCGTCGAAGGGCCGATCGTCCGGACCAACTACCGCGACGTGCGCCAGCGCGCGCTGAAGGTCGCCAAGCGCCTCGAACAGGAAGGCTACCAGTCTGGCGACCGGATCGCGACGCTCGCATGGAACACGGCGCGGCATTTGGAAGCCTGGTACGGCATCATGGGCATGGGCGGCGTCTACCATACGCTGAACCCGCGGCTTTTCCCGCAGCAGATCGCCTGGATCATGAACCACGCCGAGGACAAGGCGCTGTTCGTCGACCTGACCTTCCTGCCGCTGGTCGAGAAGATCGCCGCCGAGGTGAAGTCGCTGAAGCAGGTGATCGTGCTGACCGATGGGGCGAACCTGCCGCAGACCACGCTGGCGAACGTCGTCGCCTATGAGGACTGGATCGGTGAGACCGACGCCGATTATCGCTGGAAGGCGCTCGACGAGAAGGCCGCGTCCGGTATGTGCTACACGTCCGGCACGACGGGCGACCCGAAGGGCGTGGTCTATTCGCACCGCTCGAACGTGCTCCACGCCATGCTGGCCTGTATGCCCGACGCGATGGGCATTTCATCGCGCGACACGATCCTGCCCGTGGTGCCGATGTTCCATGCCAATGCCTGGGGGCTCGCCCAGTCGAGCCCGATGATCGGCGCCAAGATGGTGATGCCGGGCGGGCGCATGGACGGCGAGGCGATCTACGAATTGCTGACCAGCGAGAAGGTGACCTTCACCGCCGCCGTGCCGACCGTGTGGCTGCTGCTTCTCCAGCATATGGAGAAGAACGATTTGAAGCTGCCGAATCTGAAGAAGGTGGTGATCGGCGGGTCGGCCTGCCCGCGCTCGATGACCGAGAAGTTCGAGAAGAACTACGATGTCGAGGTCATCCATGCCTGGGGCATGACGGAAATGTCGCCGCTCGGCTCGCTTGCGACGATCAAGCCGGAATATGCCGCGACGACCGGCGATGCGCTCTTCGACATCAAGCAGACGCAGGGCTACGCGCCGTTCGGCGTCGAGATGAAGGTGACCGACGACGAGAACAACGAGATGCCCTGGGACGGAAAGAAGTTCGGACGTCTCAAGGTGCGCGGACCGGCCGTCGCGGCCGCCTATTACGGCGGGGCGGGCAAGGAGCAGTTCGACGACGAGAACTGGTTCGATACGGGCGACGTCGCCCATATCAACGAGAACGGCTACATGCAGATCACCGACCGCGCGAAGGACCTGATCAAGTCCGGCGGCGAATGGATCTCGACCATTGACCTCGAAAACATCGCCGTCGGTCACCCGGACGTGGCGGAGGCGGCCGTGATCGGCATCGCGCATCCCAAGTGGGACGAGCGGCCGCTGCTGGTGATCGTCAGGAAGGAGGGCAAGACCCCGTCAAAGGACGAAGTGCTTGCCTTCATGGAAGGCAAGATCGCCAAATGGTGGATGCCGGACGATGTCGCCTTCGTCGACGAGATCCCGCACACGGCGACCGGCAAGATCCAGAAGACGACGCTGCGCGACCAGTTCAAGGGCTATGAACTGCCGACGGCCTCGACCGCAGCGTAATCGCGGACTAGAACCCGCGCCATGATGTTGACGATGCAGAACTGACGCCATGGCGCGGGACGACTACAGACAATATACGCCGCAGGCGCGGCCTGCGCGGGGCATCGCGTTCTTTGCGCTCATGTTGTTTGTGCTGGCGGGCCTTGCCCACCGCTTCGGCTCGATCCAGACGCCGGAATTCCTGTGGGTTCTGGCCATCGTCGCGCTTCTGGGCACCGTAGCGCTGATCCTCGCCGTCATCGCGATGAGGCGCATCTGGGTCGAGGACGATGCGGGAACGGGAGCGGCGGTGACCGGCCTCCTGCTCGCGCTGATCGTGCTGGCGCCTTTCGCCGCGGGTTTGCAGGGCTTCCTCGCCCATCCACGGCTCACCGACATTGCGACGGATCGGACCTCGCCTCCGGCATTTGCCGCCGCGCTGGAAGACCGCGACGCGCGCATGAACCCGATCCGGGCGATTGCACCGGACGAGGCGGAGGCGATGGCGGCGGCCTATCCGGAAATGGGCGCGCGCAGCTTCGCGCTGCCGCTGGCCGAGACGACGCAGGCGGTGCTGCAGGTGGCCGATGCGCGTGGGTTCGATCTTTTGGGTCGGACATCCGCGCCGGGCGGCGAGACGCTCGAATTCATCGGCTATTCCTTCCTCCTCGGTTTTCCTTCCGATGTCGCGATCCGGCTGCGCGCGGAGGGGGAGGCGACCCGCGTCGACATGCGCTCGGCCTCGCGATATGGCGGTCACGACCAGGGCGAGAACGCCAAGCGCATCGCCAATTTCCTCGACGCGCTCGACTATGAGGTGGACGTGATGACGGGGGTCATCGTCGAGGAGGAGTAGGGGTGACGCGGCGCGCGTCATTCCGGCCGAAGTCCGAGCGGAGCGAGGCGAGAGCCGGAAGCCATGTCGTGGGTTTCGAGGGCACGGAATGGGTCCCGGATAGTCGATCTTCGCTGCGCTCGGATTCGACTTCCGGGATGACGCCGAGGCTGATCCCGCCCTATGCCGGTCTATACACCGCGTCGATGGACGGTTCGGGCTCTGAGGCGACGAGGCGGCGCGCGACGAGGTCTTCCAGATGGGCGAGGACAGAAAGCGCTGCCGCTCCGTGCAGGCGCGGATCGGTGTCGCGGTAGATGGCGGCGACGATGTCGGGGATCGTCCGGTCGCCGGCGCTGAGGCGTTCGAGGATCGCGCGCTCGCGCATCCGGCGATGGGTGCGCAGGCCGCGCACGAAGGCGCGCGGATTGGTGACCGGGCCGCCATGGCCGGTGTGGTAGATCGCGTCGTCGCGCTCCGAAAGGCGGTCGAGCGAGGCCATGAAGTCCGTCATCGCGCCGTCGGGCGGGGCGACGATGGAGGTGGCCCACGCCATGACGTGATCGGCGGAAAGCAGGATGCCGGTATCCTCGATGGCGAAGGCGACATGGTTGGCGCAGTGGCCGGGCGTGTGGATCGCGCGGACGGCCCAGCCGTCGCCCTCGACCAATTCGTCGTCGGCGAGCTTGTGGTCGGGCGAGAACTCCGTGTCGGCGCTGGCGTCGAGCGGGTTGATCTCGCCGATGCGCAAGGGGCGCGCGGAGCGGTGCGGGCCTTCGGCCATGATCAGCGCGCCGGTGTCGGCCTTGAGGCGCGCGGCGAGCGGCGAGTGGTCGCGATGCGTGTGGCTGACGAAGATGTGGCTGACGGGCCGGCCGGCGATCGCCTTCAGGAGCGCGGCGTAATGCGCGTCGTCTTCCGGGCCGGGATCGACGATGGCGAGTGCGTCTTTGCCGACGATATAGCTGTTGGTGCCGTGGAAGGTGAACGGGCCGGGATTGTTGACGGTCAGGCGCAGGAGCTTGTCGCCTACCGGAACCGCCTCGCCGTAATGCGGCTCGAACCTGGTATCGAATTCCATCCACCCGCTCCTTCGCAATTGCGAAGGCGGTCTAGCACGCCTGCTCGTCAGCCGAGAAGGCCAAGGGCCGGGAAAGTTTCCAGAAGCCAGAAGGAGGCCGTCTGGATGCCGCCGGTCAGGAACAGGATGCCGGCCACGACCAGCATACCGCCCATGATCTTCTCGACACGGCCGAGATGGACGCGGAAGCGCGAGAGAAAGCGCATGAAGGCGCCGGAAAAGAGCGCGGCGATCAGGAACGGGATACCGAGACCGAGCGAGTAGGCGCCAAGAAGCATCGCGCCTTCGCCGACCGTCTCGCGCCCGCCCGCAAGCGTCAGGATCGGCCCGAGGACCGGCCCGATGCAAGGGGTCCAGCCGAAGGCGAAGGCAAGGCCCATGACATAGGCCGCAAAGGCGTTTGCAGGCGTGACGTTGGCCTGGAACCGCGCTTCGCGCGACAGGAAGGGCAGGCGGATGATGCCGAGGAAATTCAGCCCCATGAAGATGATGACGACACCGGCGATGATGGCGAGTTCCTGCTGCCAGGCGCGCAGGAGGCCCCCGACGGAGGACGCGCCGGCGCCGAGCGCGACGAAGACGGTGGTGAAGCCGAGGACGAAGGCGAGCGCCGAACCGATCAGCGCCGAGCGCGCGCGGGCCGGTTTTGCGCCTTCGCGGAACTCGTCGACCGAGACGCCGGCCATGTAGCACAGATAGGGCGGGACGAGCGGCAGCACGCAGGGCGACAGGAACGAGATCGCCCCCGCTGCAACCGCACTCACATATCCGACGTCCAGCGCCATCCGTTTTCACCGCTCCGTTCGCGCCGGGTGATAGCGCGAAGCGGCGCTCTCCCGCCAATCATAAACGCGTGGCCAAACGTCGCGACCGTATGCGGGTCAGACAAGCGCCAGCGTGAGTGCGGGGAAGAGTGCGATCAGCAACAGGCACACGAGCATGACGACGACGAAGGGCAGGGTGCCGAGGAAGATTTGTTCGACGCCGATGCGCTTGTCGGCAAGGGTCGAATGAACAGTGAAGACCGAGATGCCGAAGGGCGGCGTCAGGAGCCCGATCTCGACGGTGAGCACGGTGACGATGCCGAAATGGATCAGGTTGAACCCCAGCGCCTCGGCGATGGGCGCTGCGATCGGCACCATGATCAGGAGGATCGACGAGGAATCGAGGATCATGCCCATCAGAAGGATGATGATGCAGTAGAGCAGCAGGAAGCCGTATGGTCCGAGACCGCTGCCCTGCACCAGATCGCCGATGGCGACGGGAATGCCGGCGACCGACAGCATCCGGCTGTAGAAGCCCGCGGCGATGAGCAGGATCAGGATGCCGACCGAGACGGACCCGGTCTGCTTGAGGACTTCCCAGATGCGGTGCCAGTCGAGCGAGCGGCGCGCGAGTGCGATCAGGAGCGCACCGAAGGCACCGATGCCGCCGGCCTCCGTCGGCGTGAAGAACCCGCTGTAGAGACCGCCAAGCACAAGAACGACCAGCGCGACGATGGGCACCAGCTTGACCAGGATGTCGCGGCCCGAAAGCGTCGGCCCCGACCGTTCGGCATGGCGAAGCCTTGCCTTCTCCGCGTCGGAGAAGACAAAGGACGGCCGGAAGAAGGCAAGACCCATGATGACGGCGACCATGCCGAAGGCGAGGAGAACGCCCGGCACGATGCCGGCGACGAACATGCGGCCGATCGACTGCTCGGCAAGCACGCCATAGATGATCAGGAGCAGGCTCGGCGGGATCATCATGCCGAGGACGGAACTGCCGGCGACCGTGCCCGCGGCGAACGAGGTCTTGTAGCCGTGGCGCACCATTTCCGGCACCGCGACCTTGGTGAAGACGGCGGCGGACGCGATCGACACGCCGGTCACGGCGGCGAAGACGGTGTTGGCGGCGACCGTGGCGACGCCTAGCCCGCCGAGAAAGCGGCGCAAGAGCGCCTCGGCGACCTCGAACGTGTCGCGCCCGACATTGGAGATCGAGACGAGCAGCCCCATCAGCACGAAAAGCGGAATGGTGGCGAAGAGATAGTCGGCGATGCCGTTATAGGCGGTCACCGACAAGAGCCGCATGGCGAGCTCGAAATTGTCGCGAATGATCCAGATGCCGACGAAGCCGGCGGCGAACAGCGCGATGGCGATCTGCAAGCCCAGGAGGACGAGCAGGATCAGCACGCCGATCAGGATAAGACCAATGACAAGCGCACTCATGAAATGGCTTTCGCGGCGCTGTCGTCCTGCCTGGCGACGCGCACCGCAAGGATCAGATAGGAGATGAGGGCGGCCACCGAGCCAATGACGATGATTGCCCGGAAGGGAAGCGTCGGGATGATGAATATGCCCCGGACGCCGAAATATTCGCCCGTTCTCCAGGCGTCGATCATTTCAGGCCAGGACGCGTAGGTGATGGCCGCGAAGACGGCGGCGCCCACGAACAGGAAGAGCACGTCGATGGCGCGCATCAGGCCGGGCGATACCTTGCGGATATAATTGACGAGAAAATCGGCGCGCGTCATTCGACCGGCGAGCACGGCCGCGGAGATTTGCAGGAAGACGATGGCGACGACCGAGCGTGCCGCCATCTCGGCGACCCCGGTGATCGGACTGTCGAGAAAATTGCGGCCGACGACATCGGCCACGATCAGGAACATCAGGAGAAAGATCCAGATCGTGCCGATGGCGGCGAGCGCATTGGCGGCGATGCCGAACAGACCGGCGTCGACCGGCCGGCCGGCGCCTTCTTCGATATCGGGGATCGGTGCGCTCATGAACGACTTTCAGGCATTGCGGATGGAAGGGAGCCGGCAGTCGCCCGCCGGCCCCGACATGTTGATCACAGACCTTCGTCCCAGTTGCGCAGCGGCGTCACGCCACGATCGCGCAACTCGGTGAAATAGGCCTTGAGCACCGTTTGCGCGGCCTCGCCATTGGCTTCGAGCCAGGGGCCGACGACATTGGGCAGGCTCTCGACCCACTTCTTCTTTTCCTCTTCCGGCAGTTCGGTGATCACGAGGCCCTCGGCCTCCATCTTCTCGATCGCGGTGTTGGCCTGCTCGGTGACATAGGCGCCATGGGCGAGCGACGTTGCCTTGCCGGCTTCGATGATCGCATTCTGCACCTCTTCGGGCTGGCTGTCGAAAAAGTCCTTGTTGGCCGCGATACCGCCGAAATACATCGCGCCGATGCCGACGCGGGTCAGGTTCGGCGCAACCTCGTAGACGCGGGTCGGCAGGATGCCGGAGGCGAAGGAGAGCGCGCCTTCCGAAACGCCGGTCTGGATGTCGGTGTAGTAGGTGGTCAAGGCGCCGTCGACGGGTGTGGCGCCGGTCTGCTGGAGCCAGTTCGCCGAGGTTCCAGGCGCGTTGATGCGGCGGTTCGCCATGTCCGAAAGCGCGTCGATCTCGAAATTGGCGTAGACGTCGTAGCTGTCGGTGATGAGCGAGGAGAGGTGAACCATGTTCTCGCTCTCCCACGAATCACGCAGTTCGGGCAGTTCTGCCGTCAGCTTGTCGAAGATCTCGATCAGCATCTCGTGGTCTGAGGTGGCGAAGGGCGTGAAATAGGTCACGTTCTGAAGCGGCATGGCCGAGCCTTCCCAGACCGTTCCGACCATGCCGATATCGACGATGCCGTCGCTGACGGCTGCGCGCGTGTCCGTGAACTTGTAGAGCGTGCCCCCATAGGACTCGACCCATTCCACCTTGTAGTTGCCGCCGGCCTCTTCGAGCAGACGGTCGACTTCCGGCTGGAACGAATTCTTCATGGCGTAGGCCCAGATGTTCTGAACCGGGTGGCTGGAGCCGATATTGATCGTGACGGTCTCCTGCGCATATGCGGTGCCGGCGAGCATGGTGCCCGCAAGTGTCGCGGCGATCATGTGGCTTTTAAGCTTCATGCCAGTTTCCTCCCTGAAAACCTGGGTTTTGTGCGCCGGTCCTCCCCGGCGCTAGATGGTCCCGAGAGCGGTCAGGATGCGCTCGGGGGTAAAGGGCATCTGGGTAACGCGCGCGCCCAGCGGGCGCAGCGCATCGTTGATGGCGTTCATGATGGCGGCGGGCGCGCCGGCGGTGCCCGCTTCGCCGGCGCCCTTGGCGCCGAGCAGAGATTCCATCGTCGGCGTCTCGACATGGCCGATGATCATGTCGGGCATTTCGGCAGCCATCGGCACGAGATAGTCGGCCATGTTGGCGTTGAGCAACTGGCCTTCGCCGTCATAGACGCATTCCTCGTAGAGCGCGCCGCCGATGCCCTGCACGATGCCGCCGCGAATCTGCTCGTCGACCAGCATCGGGTTGATGACGCGGCCGCAATCCTCCACGCACCAGTGCTTCAGGAGCTTGACCAGGCCGGTGTCGGTATCGACTTCGAGCCAGCTCGCCTGAACGCCGTTGGTGAAGGCGAAGGGGTATTCGCTGGTGATGTAGTGGCGGGTGACGACGAGTTCGCGCGGCAGGCCCCTGGCGAGCGTGTCGCCGCGGAAATAGACGATGCGGCCCAGTTCCTCGAGCGGCATCCGCGCCTCGCCGGTCGCCTTGTCGACGACCTGGCCATCGTCAATGTCGAGCGTGTCGGGCGTCGATTGCAGCATGGAGGCGGCGACGATCAGGATGTTCTCGCGCAAGGCGAGGCCCGCCTGTAGGGCGGCCTCGCCGCCGATGCCGGCGCCCCGCGATGCCCAGGTGCCGCCGCCATAAGGTGTCGTCTGCGTATCGCCGGTAATGATCTTGACCTTGGCGACCGGCACGCCGACGCCCTCTGCGACGATCTGCGCAAGCATTCCCTCGGTTCCCTGGCCCTGTTCGGTGACGCCCGACATGGCGACGACCGAGCCGTCCGGGTCCATCCGCACGGTGCAGCCGTCCTGCGCGGAAATGCGCGCGCCGCCGATGCCGTACATGAAGGGGCTCGGATTGGTGAGTTCGATGAACGAGGCGATGCCGATGCCGCGATAAACGCCGCGCTTGCGCGCCTCGGCCTGATCGGCGCGCAACGCGTCGTAGTCGATCATGGTGATCAGCTTGTCGAGGCTCTTGTGATGCGACAGGCCCTCGAAGCGCATGTTGGCGGCGGAGGTGTAGGGGTAGGCGTCGTCGCGGACCAGATTGCGCCGGCGCATTTCGACCGGATCGAGACCGATCGCCTCGGCCGCCATGTCGACGAGGCCTTCGGTGACGGCGGTGGCGATCGGGTGGCCGACCGCGCGATACTGGCAGGTCGGCGTCTTGTTTTGCAGGACGACCGTGGTGCGGGCGCGATAGGTCTGAAAATCGTAGGGGCCGCCGCACAGATTGACGACCTGGTTGCCCTCGATGGCGCTGGTGCGCGGATAGACCGAATAGGGACCGATGCCGGTCAGGTCGTCGATGTCGAGGGCGAGGATTCTGCCGTTTTCATCCACCGCGATCCGGCCGTCGATCTCGTGGTCGCGGGCATGGATGTCGGTGGAAAAGGATTCGAGACGGTCGGCGATGAACTTGACCGGACGGCCCATGATCTTGGCGATCGCCGCCGTCGCAACCTCGTCGGGATAGACGTGGACCTTGATGCCGTAGGAACCCCCGACATCGCCGCAGATGACACGGACCTTGGCCTCGGGCAGGCCGAGATGCTGGGCGAAGACCGTCTGCATCATGTGCGGCGCCTGGGTCGAATGATAAACGGTGAGTTGGCCTTCCGAGCGGCTGTAATCGGCAAGGATCGAGCGCGGCTCGAGGCAGACGCCGGTGTGGCGGCCGGTCTTGAAGCGGGCCTCGACGATTTTGTGGGCGGAGGCGAAAACGGCGTCGATCTCGCCTTTTTCGTGCTGGCGCTGGAAGGTGAGGTTGTCGCCGAGTTCGGGGTGGATGAGCGGCGTATCGGTATCGAGCGCGGTGCGCATGTCGACCACGACGGGCAACGGATCGAAAGAAGCCTCGATGGCAGCCAGCCCGTCCTCGGCGGCGGCCCGGCTGTCGGCGACGACGGCGGCGACCGGCTCGCCGACCCAGGTCGCGTGTTCGATGGCGACGGCGTGTTGCGGCGCGGATTTCAAACCCTTGAGATGGGCCAGCACGGCGACCCAGGGCGTGCAGGCGGCGGCGATGTCGGCGCCGGTGAAGACACGGAGGACGCCGGGAACTTCGAGCGCGGCGGCGACGTCGATCGCCTCGATCTTCGCGCGGGCATGAGGGCTGCGCAGGAAGGCGACATGGACCATGCGCGGCAGAACGACGTCGTCGACATAGCGGCCCGCGCCGGCGACGAGCTTGCCGGCATTGGGACGCGGGACGGAGCGGCCGATATAGGAATTGGGACGGTCGGGATTTCCGAAGGCGATGGTCATTCGGCGGCCTCGCTGGCGGTCGGGACGGACGCGCCGCAGCGTTTCGCGGCCGACGCCTCGATGGCATCGACTATCGCTTCATAGCCGGTGCAGCGGCAGTAATTGCCGGAGATGTGCTCGCGGATATGCGCACGGTCGGGCGTCGCGCCGGTGTCGAGGAGGTCTGCGGCGGCGAGCAGCATTCCCGGCGTGCAGAACCCGCATTGCAGCGCGTTGCGAGTGACGAACTCCTCCTGAAGATCGGCAAGTTCGGCCGTCTCGGTGACGCCTTCGATGGTCCAGACATCCGCGCCGTCGAGCTGGACGGCGAGCGTCAGGCAGCCGCGCACGATGGTGCCGTCGACGCGCACCGTGCAGGCTCCGCACACGCCCTGTTCGCAGCCCGCATGGGAGCCGGTGAGGCCGAGATCTAGCCGCAGGAAGTCGATCAAGTGGCGTCGTGCATCGACGGTGCGGCGCACGCGTTCGCCATTGACCTTCAAATTGATCTCGGCGCTCTGGGTGAATGCTGCCGTCATCGCGCCCTCCCTCATGCCGCGTCGGACTGCCGGTCGCCCGACAAAGCGCGCTTCAGGAGAACGCGCGAGATGTGTTTCTTGTAGCCGGCCGAGCCGTTGATATCGTCGGCCGGGTCGAGATCGTCTTCCAGCGCAAGCGCGGCGTCGTCGACCGAACCGCCGCCGGACAGGACCGCCATCGCATTGGTAGCGACGACCGGCGCATCGCCGACGCCAAAGAAGACGAGGCGCGGCGCGGCGGCGGGGCCGGCGATGGCGAGGCCGGCCAACGCATAGTCGCCCGAACGGCGAACCAGTTCGCGGATCGACTGATGCTCGCCCGATCTGATTTTCGGAAACTCGATGGCGACGAGAAGTTCGTCGTCGCGCCGGGCGGTGTCGAACAGGCCGAGGAAAAAATCGGACGCCTTCACGCGGCGCTCGCCGCCGGCCTTCGAGGCGAGGACGATGGTGGCTTCGAGCGCGACGACGCAGGCGGGCAGTTCGGCTGCCGGGTCGGCGTTGGCGAGCGAGCCGCCGACGGTGCCGCGCGTGCGGATTGCCGCGTGTGCGATCAGCGGCGCGGCCTCGGCAAGGATCGGGACATGGCGGGCGATGATGTCGGACGCCAAAAGCTCGCAATGCCGCGTCAGTGCGCCGATGCGCACCGTATCGCCGTCTTCGGTGATGCCACAAAGCTCGTCGATGCCGTTGATGTCGATGAGGTTCGGGCTCTCGATCAGCCGCAGATTGAGCGAGGCGACGAGGCTCTGGCCACCAGCCAGCACCCGTTCGTCGCCGTCGCCCGCCGCGAGCAGGTCGAGCGCATGGGCAAGGTTGGTCGCCCGGACATAGCCGATCGGCGCTGGCTTCATATCGATTTCCTCCCGGACGACCCCGCCCTGAAGCCGGATCGTTTGCGAGCGCTCGGCACTGGCCGGTTCCTCATTGCGCTCTTATTGATCAAATGATCTATTATGATGCGACGCTTGGCAAGCGGTTATTTTCGCGTCGCCAGATTCGGCGAACGAGGATATGAGGGCACCGAGCGAAGAGGGGCGTCATGGCCGGACAGGCAGCGAACGAACGCAAGAGATATGCGCCCGACGAGCGTCGGCAGATGATCGTCGACGAGGCGGCGGCGTTTTTTTCCGAGGTCGGGCTGGAGGGAACGACGCGCGAGCTTTCGCAACGGCTCGGCGTGACGCAATCGCTGCTCTACGCCTATTTCGCCTCAAAGGCGGATCTGCTGGAAGCGGTGTTCGAGCGCGTCTATCTCGACCGGCTGTCGCCCGACTGGCCGGTGCTGATCACCGACCGGTCGCTGCCGGTGCGTGAGCGGGCCAAGCGCTTCTATCGCGAATACACCGGCGCGATCTTCACCTATGAATGGATGCGCATCTTCATGTTCTCCGGCCTTGCCGGCGCGGAACTCAACCGGCGCTATCTCGGCCATCTGGCCAAGCTTATGCTCGAACCGCTCTGCGCCGAGGTGCAGCACGCGGCCGGTGAAAAGGCCGGACCGCAGATGGAGGACATCTGGAACCTGCACGGCGGCATCGTCTATATCGGCATCCGCAAATTCGTCTATTGCGTGCCGACGCCCGACGATTTCGGCCCGCCCGTGGAAGCGGCCGTCAATCGGTTCTGCGACAGTTTCGGGCTGGAGTGAGGCGGGACATGCAGCCTTCTAGGTAAGTTCGAGTTCCATCGCCTTCCTGGCAGCCTTCGCAAGAAAGCCGGAGCGCGTAAATCCGTGCGATTCCGCAAAGGCATCGATCTGCTCAAGGACGTCTTCGGGCAGTGTGACGTTCACGCGGACGGCCTTTCTGGTCGCGCTTCTGGCTGAGACCAGGATTGCCACGCCGTCACGATTGTCGCGATCGGCCATGATCTCTTCGAGCGACGAGGGCTCGCAAATGGCTTCACCGTCCGCCACGAGCCCTTCGATGTGAAATGCCAACGCCTCCTCGGCCATGGCGCGCGCGTCATCGAGATCAGTTCCGGCCGTGACCACGCCTGGAAAATCAGGAAAGGAAACGCCGAAGTCGCTTTCGGCATCCTTGTGAATGAGTCCGATATACTGCTTCATATCCTCTACCTCAGCTTCAGGCCGGATTGCTTTTCGATGCTCTTCAGGGTGCCGATCGGCATGTCGCGCTTTGGATGTGGGACCGTTACGCGACCTGCCTTGTCGGGATGCCTGAACTGGACGTGACTGCCTTTTCGCGCCACCTCGCTCCAGCCGTCCGATAGCAACGCTGCAATGATGTCGGCGCTCTTCATGGATGAAGTATATACACATGAGTGTGTATCATTCAACGACTCTGTCAAGTTGGCGTTCTCTGACAGGATCAGGCGATGGTGAGCGCGCAGGGATTCGAACCCTGGACCTACAGATTAAAAGTCCGTTGCTCTACCAACTGAGCTACGCGCTCTCCACGGGCCGCGAGACCCGGAAGCTTCCAGGCCGTGGCGGCCCGGAAATTGCGGCGGAACATAGGGAGAGGGGGCAGGGCGGTCAACTGCAAAAACGCCCTGCCGATGGGGCAATCGGGCGCATGTCGAATGCATCGCCGACAGGCGGTCGGCGACTTGGCGTTCAGCCCTTCGCCGCCGCCTTGGCTTCCTTTTCGGCCTTCAGCTTTTCGCGCAAGGAGGCACCGAGGCCTTCCTTGTTCTCCTGCCGGGCCCGGCCGAAGGCGAGGGCGTCGGACGGCACGTCGGCAGTGATGACGCTGCCCGAGGCGACATAGGCATTGTCGCCGATCGAAACGGGGGCGACGAGGGCCGAATTCGAGCCGATGAAGGCGCCCGCGCCGATCTGCGTCAGATGCTTCAGGAAGCCGTCATAATTGCAGGTGATCGTGCCGGCGCCGATATTCGCGCCTGCGCCGATCCTGGCGTTGCCGATATAGGAGAGGTGGTTGATCTTGGCGCCGGCCGCGACATCGGCATTCTTGACCTCGCAGAAATTGCCGACCTTGACCTTTTCGGAAAGCCGGGCGCCGGGCCGCAGCCGCGCGAAGGGGCCGATCTCGGCATGGTCGGCGACGATTGCCCCTTCCAGATGCGAGAAGGCATGGATTGTGACGTTCGCGCCGACCTTAACGCCGGGTCCGAAGACCACGTTGGGCTCGACGATCGTGTCGGAGCCGATCCCGGTGTCGTGCGAGAAATGCACCGTTTCGGGCGCAACGAGCGTGACGCCGGCCAGCATCATCTCGCGCCGCTTGCGCGCCTGCCATGAGGCTTCGGCTTCGGCAAGCTGGACTCTGGTGTTGACGCCCAGCACGTTTTCCTCGTCGGCGGTGGTGGCGACGACGGGGAGGCCGCGCGCGGCGGCGATCTCGACGATGTCGGTCAGGTAATATTCGCCCTTGGCGTTGGCGTTGCCGACGGCCTCGAGGAGCGACAGCGCGTGTTCGCCGGCGATTGCCATCAGCCCGCCATTGCAGAAGGTGACCGCGCGCTCGGCCTGCGTGCAGTCCTTGTCCTCGCGGATGGCGACGAGCCGGTCGCCCTCGGTCAGGAGACGGCCGTAGCCGGACGGGTCGGCGGCAACAAAGCCCATCACGACGACCGCAGCGCCTTCGGCAAGACCCCTGCGCAGGGCCGCGATGTCCTTAGCCTCGACGAGCGGCGTGTCGGCGAAGAGGACGAGAATGTCGTCATAGCCTTCCGCAATGGCCTCGCGCGCTGCGAGCACGGCATGGGCGGTGCCGAGGCGTTCGTGCTGGAGACAGAGACGGGCGCCGGGTGCGACGATGGAAGCCGCCGCCAGCACCTCATCGGACTGCCGGCCGGCGACGATGGCAAGATCGGCGTGTCCGCCCGCCTGCGCGGCGCGCGCGGCATGACAGACCAGCGGCAGGCCGGCGACCTCGTGCAGCACCTTCGGCCTCGCGCTCTTCATTCGGGTGCCTTCGCCGGCGGCGAGCACGATCGCAAGGCAGCTACGTTCACTCATCGGAAACTCTCATGGCTGGATCGGGTCCCAGAGAGCGTCTAGCACTGCGAACCGGCTCCCGCCAAGACGAGCGGCCTTCACCCGATGGTAAGCCGGCCTGCGCTAGGCTGCGCGAAGTTCGGAAAGACTGAGGATTCCCGATGACCGTTCTCGTGACCGGCGGCGCCGGCTATATCGGATCGCATATGGTCTGGCGTCTGCTCGACCAGGGCGAGGACGTCGTGGTGCTCGATCGGCTGTCGACGGGTTTTCACTGGGCGGTGCCGGCCGAAGCCGAACTCGTCGTCGGCGACATCGCCGACCAGAATCTGGTCGAGGCGACGATGGCGCGGCGCAAGGTCGACGCGGTCATCCATTTCGCCGGGTCGGTCGTAGTGCCGGATTCGGTCGCCGATCCGCTCGGCTACTATCAGAACAACACCGTCAGATCGCGTGCGCTGATCGAAAGCGCGGTGCGGTGCGGCGTGCCGCACTTTATCTTTTCCTCGACCGCCGCCGTCTACGGCACGCCACGCGTATCGCCGGTCGGCGAGGAGGCGGAGCTGAAGCCGGAATCGCCCTATGGCACCTCGAAGCTGATGACCGAGATCATGCTGCGCGACACAGCCGCCGCGCACGACCTGGCCTATACGGTGCTGCGCTATTTCAACGTCGCGGGCGCCGATCCGGGATTGAGGACCGGGCAATCGACCAAGGGCGCGACGCATCTGATCAAGGTCGCGGCGGAAGCGGCGACGGCCAAGCGCGCCGGCATGGATGTCTATGGCACCGACTATCCGACGCCGGACGGCACCTGCGTGCGCGACTACATCCATGTCAGCGACCTCGTCGACGCTCATGCGCTGGCGCTGACGCGGTTGCGCGCAGGCGGCGAAAGCCTGACGGCGAATTGCGGCTATGGCACGGGCTATTCGGTGTTCGAGGTGATCGACGCGGTCAAGCGCGTCGTCGGCCGCGATTTCGAAGTCCGCACCGGCCCGCGCCGCGCGGGCGATGCCGTCTCCATCGTCGCCGACCCGTCGCGCGCCAAGGCCGAACTCGGCTGGCAGCCCCGCCATGCCGACCTCGACACCATCGTCGCCCACGCGGTGCAGTGGGAAGAGCATCTCCGCTTCCTCAACACCGCCTAAGGAAAACACGTGAGCGCGGGCTGCAAACGGCGGCGTGCTGCGCTCCGGTGCTCACGTACCCGAACGTACGCTCCGCTCCGGTGCTCGCACGCCGCCGTTTTCGCCTCGCGCTGACGTGTTTTCGGCGTCCCGCTGCGGACTGTTGGGGACCGCTGGAGATTGTGGCGCTGCGGTCGGAATTTTCTGCTAGGACCGGAGAAGGGACGCGCAACGAAGCAGGCGCTGGATGACGATCGACTATGGCGAGGCACTGACGCGGCTCGAACCCCTGGCGTTGGCTGCGGGACGGATCGTGATGGCCGCCTATCATGGCGTTTGCGCGGTCGAGACGAAAAGCGACGACAGTCCCGTGACCTTTGCCGACCGGGAGGCCGAACGGATCATCCTGGCCGGGCTGCGGCGTGATTTCCCGACGATACCGATCGTCGCCGAGGAGGAGGTCAGCGCCGGGCTGATGCCTGCCGACCTCGGCGCAATGTTCTTTCTCGTCGATCCGCTCGACGGCACGCGCGAATTCGTCAACCGGTCCGAGGATTTCACGGTCAACATCGCGCTCGCCGTCGACGGCGAGCCGGTGCTCGGGATCGTCTACGCGCCGGCCCGCCATCAGCTTTTTCTCGCACGTCCGGGCCGCTGCGAGATGGCGCGCACGACGGCAGACCACGAAATCGAGGGCAGGCGGGAGATTAGAACGCAAACGCCGGGGCCGACGCCGGTCGTCGTCGCCAGCCGCTCGCACCGGACCATCGAGACGAACGACTATCTGGCGAAGCTGCCGCAGGCCGAGATCGTCTCGGTCGGGTCGTCGCTGAAATTCTGCATGATCGCGAACGCCAGCGCGGATTTCTATCCGCGTTTCGGGCCGACGATGCAGTGGGACACGGCGGCCGGCGACGCGGTGCTGCGCGCCGCTGGCGGGCGCACGCGCACACTGGAGGGTGCGCCTCTGCGGTATGGATGTTCGGGAAAGCCGGAGGCCGCAGCGTTTGCCAATCCGTGGTTTATCTCGGATTGCGGGATCGACGCACCCGTCGAGCCCTGAAAAATCAATCGGCGTTGCGCTTCACGAAATTGCGGATCGACTGGATGATGCGATCCTGGTCGGCGTTCGACAAATAGGGGTGCATCGGCAGGCACAGGATGCGCGAAGACAGGCTCTCGGAAACCGGCAGGCCGGCCGGCGTGCGCGGGAAGTGCCTGTAGGCGGTCTGAAGGTGCAGCGGCTTCACGTAGTAGATGACAGACGGAATGCCGTCGGACTGAAGATGCGCCTTAAGGCCGTCGCGGGCGGAATGCTCGATGGCGAACTGCGCCCACGCCGAGCGGTTGTCCTCGGGCAGATGCGGAACCTTGACGACGTCGCCGAGCGCGTCGTTGTAGCGCCGCGCGATGCGGTCGCGCGCTTCCATCTCGTCTTCGAGGATGGCGAGCTTTTCGATAAGGATCGCCGCCTGGATGGTGTCGAGGCGCGAATTCAGGCCGATATGGACGTTGTCATATTGCGTCTCGCCCTTGCCGTGGAAGGCGAAGGAGCGGAGCTTGTCTGCGAAGCCGGCGTCATTGGTGAACATCGCGCCGCCATCGCCATAGCAGCCGAGCGGCTTGGCCGGGTAGAAGCTGGTCGAGCCGACATGGCCGAACGCGCCGCATTTCGTGCCGCCCCGGATGCCGCCGATGGACTGGGCGGCGTCCTCGATGACGAACAGGTTTTCACGCTTCGCGATCGCGTCGAGCGCATCGTAGTCGGCGGCGAGGCCGAAGAGGTCGACCGGGATGATCGCCTTCGGCGTCAGGCGTCCTTCGGATTTTACCATCGCGATCGCGGCTTCCAGGCTGGCGATGTCGATATTGTAGGTGTCGGGATCGACGTCGACGAAGACCGGCTCGGCCTTGGCGAGCGCGACGACTTCTGCGGTCGCGGCGAAGGTGAAGCTCGGCACGAAGACCGCGTCGCCCGGCCCGATGCCGGACGCGTAGAGCGGCAGGAGCAGCGCATCGGTGCCATTGGCGCAGGCGACGACGTGGTCGACGCCGACATAATCGGCCAATCGCTTCTCGAACTCAGCAACCTCGGGACCGAGGATATAGCGGCCTTCCGTGACCACCTTGTCGATGGCGGTCTTGAGACGGTCGGCAATGCGGTCGCGCTGGGCGCCGAGGTCGATGAACTGCATGGGACGTGATCAATCCGAACTTGCCGGATGGCGGCTTGGTGCCGGCTATCGGCAGCGCATCCGGGAGGTGGCTGGGGCGCCTGGATTCGAACCAGGGAATGGCGGTACCAAAAACCGCTGCCTTACCGCTTGGCTACGCCCCAATGCGAGCGGATGAGTGCATATCGCGCCGACCCCGGCAGGTAAAGCGCAAAATCGGGCGGCGAGGGTGACGGAACCGAAAGCGCAGCGCCGCGGTTTGACGGGGGCGCCGCCCGCGCCGATTGCTGGCAATTTGCGGCGAAACCGGGCAAAAGACTTTGCCCGTCCAATGGAGCCTGCCCGTTCATGATCGCCATCATCGAGACCACCCCCTTCGACGACCAGAAGCCGGGGACATCGGGATTGCGCAAGAAGGTGCCGGTCTTCCAGCAGCCCAACTATGTCGAGAACTTCGTCCAGTCGATCTTCGATTCGCTGGCGGGCTATCGCGGCCGGACGCTGGTTCTTGGCGGCGACGGGCGGTTCTACAATCGCGAGGTCATCCAGATCGTCATCAAGATGGCGCTGGCGAACGGATTCGGGCGCGTGATCGTGGGCCAGGGCGGCATTCTGTCGACGCCGGCTGTCTCGCATCTGATCCGCAGGCACGAGGCGTTCGGCGGCATCGTGCTTTCAGCGAGTCACAATCCGGGCGGGCCGACGGAGGATTTCGGCATCAAGTACAATGCCGGCAATGGCGGGCCGGCGACGGAAAAACTGACCAATGCAATCCATGAGCGCTCGAAGGTGATCGACCGCTACGCGATCGCGCAGATCGGCGATGTCGGGATCGACGCGGTCGGATCGCGCGAGGTCGGCGGGATGACGGTCGAGGTGGTCGATCCGGTCGCCGACTACGCCGAATTGATGGAGACCTTGTTCGACTTCGACGCGATTCGCGCGCATTTCGCGTCGGGCTTCACCATGGCGTTCGACGCGATGCACGCGGTGACCGGCCCCTATGCGGTGGAAATCCTCGAAAAGCGGCTCGGCGCGGCGAAAGGAACGGCGCGCAACGCGGTGCCGTCGGAAGATTTCGGCGGGCACCATCCCGACCCCAATCTGGTCCATGCGAAGGTACTTTACGATCTGATGATGTCGCCCGACGCGCCCGATTTCGGCGCCGCTTCGGACGGCGACGGCGACCGCAATCTGATCATCGGCAGGGGCATGTTCGTGACGCCGTCGGATTCGCTTGCCGTGCTGGCGGCGAACATGCACCTGGCGCCCGGCTATGCGGGCGGGCCGGTGGGCGTCGCGCGCTCGATGCCGACGAGCGCGGCGGCGGACGAAGTGGCCAAGGCGCTCGGGATTGAGCTCTACGAGACGCCGACAGGCTGGAAGTTCTTCGGCTCGCTGCTCGATGCCGGCAAGGTGACGATCTGCGGCGAGGAGAGCGCCGGCACCGGCTCCGACCATGTGCGCGAGAAGGACGGGCTTTGGGCCGTGCTGCTCTGGCTCAACATCCTCGCCGTGCGCAAGCAAGGCGTCGCCGACATCATGCGCGACCACTGGGCGAAATACGGACGCAACTACTACTCGCGCCACGACTACGAGGCGGTAGACAAGACTGCGGCCAATGCAGTGATGGACGATCTGCGGGGGCGGCTCGATCATCTCTCGGGGCAGATCTTTGCCGGGCTCACGGTGGCGCAGGCCGACGATTTCGCCTATCGCGACCCCGTGGACCAGTCGGTGACGGAAAAGCAGGGCATTCGCGTCCTTTTCGAAGGCGGCTCGCGCGTGGTGTTCCGCCTGTCGGGCACCGGCACGGAAGGCGCGACGCTGCGCGTTTACATCGAGCGCTACGAGCCCGCCGGCGGCCGCCTCGACCTCGACACGCAGGCCGCGCTGGCGGACCTGATCAAGGCGGCCGACGCGATCGCGGGCGTCCGCGAAAAAACCGGGCGCGCCGCGCCGACCGTGATTACGTAGCTACTGAACCAGAACGGGCCTTCCGCAGTCGACCTGATGGACGCGGATGTCGGCTTCGCCGAGCGAAAGGCCGAGTGCGGCGAGGAGGCCGTCGAGCACGGGATCGACCGCGCCGAGCGTATTGCCGACGAGGCCGCCCAGCGTGCCCGTGAGACCGGACGGGATGCCGAGGCCGAGACCGAGCGGTTTGACTTCCAGCCTGAGGTTAGACAGGAGCGAGCCCGACAGCGTCTGGAACGTGTCGCGCGTGCGGACCGTCTTGACGGCTTCGGCCGAAATGTCGGCGGCGGTGAAGAGAAGCATGTCGGAGGCCATGTTGGTTGCGGCCGCATGGGCGCGCCCATTGACGGTGAGCAGGATCGGCACATGCAGGAGCCGGGCATCCTTGAGATGTGGCGTACGGCTGAAATCGTGCATTCGTGCGGGGTCGGCGTCGGCCAGATGCAGTTCGACGATGCCGGGCTTCGCCTCGACGCCGACGCGCGCGCTCTCCGGCCGACCTGTCGGGCAGGAGGCCGATCGCAGCCGCGCCTCGCCATAGGCGACGTCGACGAAGAGCGGGACATGAACGCCGACGCCGAGCAGCGGGCCGATCCGGGCGTCGAGGCGGATGCGGGTCTGAACCGTGCGCACGATGGCGCCGGCCGGGCCAAGGGCGAACCAGGACTTGCCCTGCGGCGGCTCGCCGATCGCGACGGTGGCGGTCAGGTCGAGAAGGCCGGGGATCGAACTGCCGAGATCGAGCGCCACCTGGTTGGCTCCATTGGCAAGAGCCGCGGCCGCGTTGAGGAGTTGGACCACGCCGACGCCGGCATCGAGGCCCGTGGAGAGGCCTTCCATGCTCGCGACTTCCAACATGCCGGGATCGAGAAGTTGGCGCAGCGGCAGTTTGCGCGCAGCGGGAACCGCCGATGCGAGGCGCTGAAGCACGGTGCGGGCGGGCAGTCCGACGCCGGGCGTCTGCGAAAGCGCGCGCAACACGTCACGCATGGCGACTTCGGCGGCAAGCAACTCGTCATAAGTCGCGGCCGTCAGGTCTGCCTCCACACCAAGCTGGTCGGCGAAGGCGAGAAGCCCGATATCGGCATCGAGCAGGGCGCGATAGTCCATGGCGTTGAGGCTGATGCTGGTGCCCAGAAGCTGGGTCAGCAACTGGTTGGCGATTCCACCTTCAAGCCTTGCAAGGCGCGAGCCGATGGAAAAGGCCGCCTTCGGCACCATCGAGGCGACGGCTACCGTGCGGATCACCGGAGCATCGATCAGCGAGGCGGAAAAGAAACGCGTCGCACGGCTTTCGAATTCGACCCTGACGGCATTGGCAGGCTCGGCGCCCGCAACGAAGCGCTGGCCGGCGGCGATTTCGGGGTCGGGCGAATAGGCGCCCGGCGTCACGAAAACATGCCCTGCGGTCTCGATTTCGGTCTCCGGCGCAGGCGCTTGCGCATCGCCGGAGGAACCGTTGAGAGTGGCGACAGCGACATTCGTCCAGCCATTGTCGGCGAAGACGGCCCGTGCGGCTTCCTCGGCCCGTGCCGGCGCGCGCGCCGCGGTCATCGCGGCGAGATCCGTCAAATTCTGGGCGCTGCGGCGCTCGACGAAGAACGATCCGGCATCGACGCCCAAGGCGGCTACGAGGATCAGCACCGGACTGACGAGCGCGGTCATGGTGGCGAAATTGCCGCGGCGGTCGCGGATCAGACGAAGGGCGCGCCGCATCACACGCCTCCGATCCGAACCGTCGAGCGACGCGCGATCGTGGTCGAGGGCAGGACGACGCCGTCGAAGAGGTTCCAGATGGGCAGATGACGTGCGTCGTAGCGCAGGTCGACCACGAAGCGGGAATTGTCGGACGGGCTGTCCACAACGGTGATCTGTAATTTTTCCGGGTCGACAAGGCCGTAGCCCTGCGAGTGGCTGGCGATAAAGGACAGCGCCATGTCGCGCCGTTCCGTCTCGTGCAGCCCGGCGACCGAAAGGCGGGCCGCTTCGGACGCCAGTTGCTGCACCGAATGCGCTGCGCCGAGATAGATGCCGTAGGCGATGATCCCGAACAGGAACATCAGATAGATCGGCGAAAGGATCGCGAACTCGACCGCTGCCGAACCCTTCTTGCATGTCCACCGAGCCGTCATGGTTGTCTCCATTGGTGATATACACGCAATGATTGCAACAAAAGACGAACAAAGCGTCAAAGTACACGCATGAATTGTATCATGATCGAATGGACGGTCATCGCGCTGTGGCTTGAGCACCACGCCTGGGACGCCATGCGCACCGCGCTCACAAAATGTATCGCGCAGTAACCATAAATCGGTCTAATTGTGAGGCATGGTGGAAAGCACCAACGAATCGCGTCGCAAGGGAGAGTGGCCGGCATGATCATGCGTTCGGGCAAACGCAGAAAACAGGCACGGGCCTTTGCCACCTTGATCATGCTTCTCGTGGTCGCCTGGGCGACCGCGGCGCACACCGTTCCCGAATATGTGCTTTTCCGCGACCGTCTGGCGCTCGACATCCTGAAATTCGACAGCAAGCTGAAGCTGGAGCCGATCGAACTGACGGCGTCGGACGGGCTGAAGCTGCGCTCCTATTATTACGCGCCGCAGCCCGGCAAGCCGCTGATCGTCTACTTTCCCGACCGGCTCGGCGACATCATCTACAAACCCCGCCACCTGACGGCGATCGCAGAGGAGGGCCATGGGCTGCTCCTGACCGGCTATCGCGGCTATGGCGGCAATCCGGGCCTGCCGAGCGAGGCGATGCTCTATGCGGACGCCTCCGCGATGATGGATCGGATCGCGGCCGACGACCTCGCTCCTGACGGCGTCATCGTCTACGGCTATTCGATGGGAACGGGCGTGGCGAGCTACGTCGCGTCGCGGGCCGAGACGCTGGGGCTCGTGCTGGAAGCACCGTTCACGACGTTCGGCGACGCCGTGCGCCAGCAATTCGCGCAGGTTCCCGAATGGCTGCTGCGTACGAAGTTCGACACGCGCTCGCGGATCGACAAGGTGGAGGCGCCGATCCTGATCCTTGCCGGCGGCAAGGACCAGATCACCCCGGCGCGGTTCGCCGAACACCTCGCTTCCATGAATTCTGACCGGACCTCGCTCGTCGTGGTGCCGGACGGAAATCACCTGAACCTGATCCGCAAGGGCGGCGCAGCGGCGGTGCATGGCTTTCTGGCCAAGCTCAAGGCGCCACTGGCCGGCACGCAGACGGACATGGCCTATGGCGATGCGCCCCATGTTCTGCCGGCCAGCAATGTCTATTGATCAAGGGCAGATCGCCATGCGATCCGTGAACACATGGCGTTTCTGCGGGATCAGAACTCCTTGGCGAGCGAGACCTTGAAGAACCGGCCCGGCTCGGAGAAGTAGCTGCGGTTGGCGAGTGTGGGCGATGCGTTTCTCACGTTGATCGCATCGTAGTATTCCCTGTCGAAGAGATTGTAGACCCCGCCGCGAACGGTGAAGCCTTCGAGCTGCTTCGGCTTCCACCAGGCCGTCACGTCGACGATGCCGTAGCCGGGCGCCTTGAAGGTGGCGTCCGAATTGTCGGAAACGCCCTGAACGCCGATCAGGGTCAGGTCCGTGCCCCAACTTTCAGCCGAATAACCGACATTGACCACGCCCTTGACCGGGGCGACCGATCCCAGTTCCGCGCCGGTTTCAAGGTTCTCGCCGCGTGCATAGGCCAGCGAGCCGCCGATGTGGAGGCCGTTGACGAAGCGCTTGTGCGCGCTCAACTCGAACCCGGAAATGCGCACCCGGTCGACATTGCGGAATTCGGTGATGCCGAACGGATAGACCCTGCGGTTCTGCTCGGCGGCGAGCTCCGCATCGATGAAGTTCCGGTAGCTGTTGTGGAAGAGGCTCGCGCGAAAGGAGAAGTCCTCGTCGCCATACCGGCCGCCGATCTCGAAGCCCTGGCTGGTTTCCGAGACGAGATCCGCATTGCCGCGCCGCAGATAGGTGCCCGGTCCGCCGAAATTGCTGTAAAGTTCGCCCGATGTCGGCGCGCGGAAACCCATCGCCCACTGGCCGTAGAATTCCACGACCTCGTTCGGCCGGTAGCCGAGCCTGAGCTTCGGCGAGACGGCCGAGTCGGAGAAGGCGTCGGGAAGGGCGGGGCGGGCGGCGTTGCGCGCGAACGCGTCGGTCAGTTCCGGCGTCCGCTCCACCCAATCGAAGCGTGCGCCCGGCGTGAGGTAGATGCCGCTTGCGCCGAACCCGATCTCGTCGTCGACGAACAGCCCGACCTTCCTGCTGTCGATCTTCGGCTCGTCGGCCTGATTGGTGTGGAGGAAGTTGCAGCCGGATTCGAAGCGCACGGAGCAATTGTCCGTTCCGGCCGAATATTGCTCGGACGTCGATCCGGACAGGTCGAGACCCATGACGAGCCGGTGCGTCAGGCCGCCCGTGTCGAACAGCTTCTCGCCGGAGCCGACAATGCCGACCGTCGTCTCGTCATAGGTGTTGAGACGGGTGATCGGGCCGATGACGGAAACGGAGCGAAAGCCCTCATATCCCGTGCCGCGCTGCTGATCGAGCCAGTAGAGCGAGGCGGCTGCGCTGTCGAAAAGCCCGCCGCCATCATAGGAGTAATCGAGCGACACCCGGTCGCGCGCGCCCTCTTCGAGCGCCGTATAGTCGCCCGGCCGGAAATTGTCGCGGGCCGTGGTGCCCTGACTGGTCCGCGAGTCCGTGTCGCGGTCGCGACGGAAACGCTCCGCGGTCAGGCCGAGCCGATGGCCGCCGTCAAGATCATGCCGGAGCTTGAAGATCAGGTTGTGCTGGTCGAAATCGGACGGGTTGGGAAGGGTGCGCGTGCTGCCGTAGGTGTCGAGCGTTCCCTTGTTCTCGCGCTCGTTTCCTGCGGCATATGACCCCTGGACGAGGACGGATGTGCCGCCCGCGCGGCGGGCGAAGGCCGCTGACGGACGGAAACTGTCGTCCGAACCATCGTAAGTCAGCGAGGTGAGGCCGCCCCAGGCGCGGCCGTCGCGGATCAGATCCTCCGATTCGAGGGTGCGCAGACCGAGCACGCCGCCGAGCGCGCCCGAACCGGCCCGGCTCGAATCCGACCCGCGCACGATATCGATGCCTGACAGGGAAGCAAAATCGAACAGATCGACGCCGCCCGTCGCCCCGCGCGTGGCATCGGCAAGATAGGGGACGGGAATGCCGTCGATCGTCGTCAGAACGCGCGGCCCTTCGAGCCCCCTTATGTTCACCGCCCCGGTGTCGCGATTGAAATTGACGCCCGGCTCAAGACTGCGGCCCAGATCATCGATGCTGGTGATCTGTCGATCCTCGATGGTCTCGCGGTCGGTGGTCGAGGCGAGCGGCGTATCGGCCACCGGATTGGGGCTCGCGCGCCCGCCGCCCTGAATGATGATCTCGCGCAGGCTCGTATAGCTGGCGTCAGGCTGGTCGTCCTGCACCGACTGGGCGAAGCCGACGCTGGCCGCAACGGGGGTGAAGACGGTGGAACATGCGAATAGGACGGCCATGCCGCGGCGCGTTGCCATGGTGATCTCTCGTGACTCGACTGTTTCGGGATTGGCTGCCGGCGAAACAGAAAAGTCGCGGTGGCTGTCGGGCCGGCGCATGTCGCGCGGCGGCCTCGCTTTCGTCATAGGTTAACTTGAATTAAAAAGTCAATATAAAATCAGGCGAATTTGCGGCCTGCTTCAGGGCAACGCTGACCGCGTCGTGCCGGAACCGTCGCGCCCGACCGGACTGCGAATGATGGCTACCAGTGCATACTGGTGAAGAAGATGTAGAGGAAAGAGCAGAGCGTGGCGGCAGCGATGCCGCCCAGGACCCACTCGAAAGCGGAAAGGCGCACATGCTTCATCGGGCTTCCTCCGGGAGCCGAAGCGGCTCCGGTTCCCAGTGTGACAGATCGCGGCGATCACGCCACCGGAAACGGTGGGGAGGATGGAAACAAAAAAGGAGCGACAAAAACAAAAAAGGCCGGGCTGAACCCGACCTTTCCGTAGCCTGAAGGAACCTGCTGCCAGTACATCCGTGGTCAGCCATTCCGGTCAGGCCTTTCAGCGGCATCAAGAGCATTGCCATCGCGCGTGCTTGACGCGTACGGGCGCTCGACGCCGGCCGAATTTATTTAGACGGCGCGAAGGTTCTCGGCCGAATTCTTGCCCGAACGCTTGTCCTGGACAACTTCGAAGCTGATCTTCTGGCCTTCGTTGAGGCCGTTCATGCCCGAACGCTCAACGGCCGAGATGTGAACGAAAACGTCCGTGCCGCCCTGGTCGGGCTCGATGAAGCCGAAACCCTTGGTCGAATTGAACCACTTTACGGTACCTGTAGGCATAACGATCTCCTTGGAATCGCTCGTGTAGAAATAAGCCCGTTTGTATCGGGGCCGTTTAGATCGATTATGGGAGGGACGTTCGTCGCAGGCGCCGTGGCGCAAAACAAAAATCATCTAGCACTATCGATGAGCCAGATGTGGCGTCGCCGCCCCCAAAAGTCAAACCTTTATTTTTTTCGCCGCCTTCTTTGCCTTCGGCGCGGGTGCCTCCTTGACCTCCGCAGCCTCCCTTTCCATCCGCAGCAATTGCAGGCGCGCGGTCTTCTTCTCGCGCGCCGTCACCTCGTCATCGATGATCGCGCGTGCGGCTGCCGTCGTGATGTCGGCCTTGGCGGAGGGCGACGGCTTGGCCGTCTTGAAGACGGGATTGTTCAGATCAGACACTTCCGGAATTACCTCTCGATTGGCTGGGCGACCGAGCGCAATACCGGGTCGAACGACAAGAAACGCCTGCGGCGCTTTCGGCCAATATAGGCCGTTCCGCGGAGAAATGCCAGAAGAGGGCGAGAAGTCCCTGAAGTGTCTATGGTCGGAGTGGCAGGATTTGAACCTGCGACCCCCTCGTCCCGAACGAGGTGCGCTACCAGGCTGCGCTACACTCCGCGACCAGACGGCGGGCTTATAACCGGCGTTCGGTATGCCCGCAAGGCCCGCATGGTCCTTTCGCGCGAAATCGGTGCGTCAGTAGGGTGACGCAACGTCTCCGGCCTCGACATAGACCGACTTGACCTGGCTGTAATGGCCGAGCGCGGCAAGCGCGTTCTCGCGTCCGATGCCGGACTGCTTGACGCCGCCGAAGGGCATTTCGACGGGCGTGAGGTTGTAGGCGTTGATCCAGCAGGTGCCGGCCTGCAACTGGCCGACGACGCGGTGGCCGCGCGAAAGATCGGCGGTGAAGACGCCGGCCGCAAGACCGAAAGGCGTATCGTTGGCGCGTGCGATCACCTCGTCCTCGTCCCTGAAGCGCAGCACGCTCATCACCGGGCCGAAGATCTCCTCGCGGGCGATACGCATGGTGTCGGTGACGTCGGCAAAGACGGTCGGCTCGATGAAATTGCCGTTTTCGAAACCCTGCATGGCAGGGGCGTTGCCGCCCGTCACGAGACGGGCCCCGTCCTCGTCGCGGCCGATGCGGATATGCTCCATCACCTTGTCGAACTGGGCGCGGCTGGCCATCGGCCCCATCTGGGTCTCCGGATCGAGCGGATCTCCGAGGCGGATCGTCTTGGCGCGCTGGGCAAGACGGTCGAGGAAGCGATCGTAGACGCCGTCCTGGACGAAGACGCGGGTGCCGTTGGAACAGACCTGGCCGGTCGAGTAAAAATTGCCGAGCATCGCGCCGCCGATGGCGTTTTCCAGATGCGCGTCGTCGAAGACGATCAGCGGCGACTTTCCGCCGAGCTCCATCGTCGCGTGCTTCATGTGCTCGCCGGCGAGCGCCATGACCTTTTTGCCGGTCGGCACCGAGCCGGTGAGCGAAACCTTGTCGACATGCTCGTGGGAAACGAGGGCCGCGCCGACATCGCCATAGCCCTGCACGACATTGAACAGCCCGGCTGGAAGACCGGCCTCGATATAGAGCTCGGCGAGCGCGAGGGCGGAAAGCGGCGTGGTCTCGGACGGCTTGAACACCATCGCGTTGCCCATGGCGAGCGCGGGCGCGGATTTCCAGGCCGCGATCTGGATCGGATAGTTCCAGGCGCCGATGCCGACGCAGACGCCGAGCGGCTCGCGCCGCGTATAGGCGAAGGGGCCGCCGAGATCGATGAATTCGCCATTGAAGCCGGCGACGACTGAGCCGAGATATTCGAGCGCGTCGGCGGCGGATGCGGCGTCGGCGACCAGCGTTTCCTGGATCGCCTTGCCGGTGTCGAGCGTTTCGAGACGCGACAACTCGTCATTTCGGGCGCGAAGGAGATCTGCCGCCTTGCGCAGGATGCGTCCGCGCTCGATCGGCTTGAGACGCGCCCATTCGCCTTGAGCCGAGCGGGCCGCTTCGATTGCCAGCTCGATGATGTTGGGCGTGGCGGCGTGAAGCTTCGCGATCACCTCGCCGGTGGCGGGATAGATCACCTCGATCTCGCGTCCGCCGATATCCTCGACGAAACGGCCATTGATGAAGTGCGATGCTTGGGGCTGGGCTTTCATGAACTTTCCATATCGGATTTTCGGGCAAGGCGGCGAATTATCGATCGTTGATCTGCCAGCGCGGATTGATCCACGGCTCCTGGTTGGAGGGGCTGAGCGGCTGATGGCCGAGAATGTGGTCCGCCGCCTTTTCTCCGACCATGATCGACGGCGCGTTGAGATTGCCGTTGGTGATGCGCGGGAAGATCGACGAGTCGGCGACGCGCAGGCCGTCGACGCCGATCACCCGGCATTCGGCATCGACGACGGCGTTGGCGTCGTCCTTGCTGCCCATCCGGCAGGTGCCGCAGGGATGATAGGCGCTTTCGGCGTGCTCCCGGATGAAGGCGTCGAGTTGGTCGTCGGACTGGACGTCGGCGCCGGGCGAGATTTCGCGACCACGGAACTCGTCGAAGGCGGACTGGCCGAAAATCTCGCGGGTGAGCCGGATGCAGTGACGGAAATCGGCCCAGTCGTCGGGATGCGACATGTAGTTGAAGCGGATGACCGGCTTTTCGTGCGGATCGGGCGAGCGCAGCGAAACGGAGCCGCGCGATTTCGAGCGCATCGGCCCGACATGGGCCTGGAAACCGTGCGATTTCGCCGCCGCCTTGCCGTCATAGCGGATGGCGACGGGGAGGAAATGATACTGGATGTCGGGATAGTCGACGCCGGCTTTCGAGCGCAGGAAGGCAGCGGCCTCGAAATGGTTCGACGCGCCGAGGCCGGATTTGAAGAACAGCCATTCGGCGCCGATCAGCGCCTTCGAGAAGAGGTTGAGCTTGGAATAGAGCGTGATCGGCTTCGTCGATTCCTGCTGGATGTAGAGTTCCATGTGGTCCTGCAGGTTCGCGCCGACGCCGGGCCGGTCGGCGACGGGCCTGATACCGTGTTGCGTCAGATGCGCGGCCGGACCGATGCCGGACAGCATCAGGAGCTTGGGCGAGTTTATGGATGAGGCGGCGAGGATGACCTCACGCCGCGCCTTGACGAATTGAATCTGCCGGCGCGCTTCGAACTCGACGCCTATCGCGCGCTGGTTCTCGATGACAACGCGGCGCACGAACCCATTGACGAGATTGACGTTGGGACGCTTCAGGGCAGGGCGCAGATAGGCGTTGGCAGTGGACCATCTGCGACCATGATGGATGGTCTGCTCCATCGGGCCGAAGCCTTCCTGCTTGGACCCGTTGTAATCGTCCGTCGTCTCGAAACCGGCCTGACGGCCCGCCTCGGCGAAGGCTTGGTAGAGGGGATTGCGGCGCGGGCCGCGCTTGACGTGCATCGGCCCGTCCGTGCCGCGCCAGCCATCCTCGCCGCCATGCGAGGTTTCCATCCGCTTGAAGTAAGGGAGAACGTCGGCATAGGACCAGCCGGCCGCGCCTTCCTCGGCCCAATGGTCGAAATCGCGAGCGTGACCGCGCACATAGACCATGCCGTTGATCGAGGACGAGCCGCCGAGCACCTTGCCGCGCGGCGTGGCGAGTTTGCGCCCGGCCAGATGCGTCTCTGCCTCGCTCTCGAAGCCCCAGTCGTAAAGGCTCATATTCATCGGAAAGGAAAGGGCGGCCGGCATCTGGATGAAGGGACCGATATCGGTGCCGCCATATTCGATGACGATGACGGAGTTCTTTCCGTCCTCCGACAGGCGATAGGCGAGGGCGGCGCCGGCCGAGCCGGACCCGACGATGACGTAATCGGCTTCGAGCATGATCATTCGCCCCGCGGAAACCGCTGGCGGTCTTCCAGCACGTTCAAATCCATGTGATTGCGCATGTAGCGTTCCGAGGCTCTTTGCAGCGGCTGGAAATCCCACGGGTAATAGGCGCCGTTGCGCAATGCCGGATAAACGACCCACCGGCGCGCCTGGCTCTCGCGAACCTCGGCATCGAAGCGCGCCATGTCCCAGCGCGCGCGAACCTTGGCGATGAATTCTGCCACGCGGCCGGCATGGGCGGGATCGTCGGCGAGGTTGGTAAGCTCGGCCGGATCGGATTCCAGGTCAAAGAGTTGCGGCGGATCGATCTCGCAATGAACGAACTTGAACCGGCCCTCGCGGATCGCGACCATCGGCGCATAGGAGCCCTCGGCGGCATATTCCATCAGCACCGGCTCGTGGCGCTCGATGCCTTCGATCATGGGCTTGAGCGAGTTGCCGTCGGTCCATGGCTGAATAGCCGACATGTCGATGCCGGCGAGGTCACAGAGCGTCGGGCAGATGTCGAGATTGGATGTCGGCGCGGCGTGATTGCCGGGCACGATTCCGCTGCCTGCGATCATCAACGGCACGCGTGCCGAACCCTCGCGGAACGACATCTTGAACCACAGGCCGCGCTCGCCCAGCATCTCGCCATGGTCGGAGCAGAACAGGATGATCGTGTCGTCGGCCATGCGCGTGCGGTCGAGCGTGTCGAGGATCGTCCCGACATGGTCGTCGATATAGGAAATGTTGGCGAAATAGGCGCGGCGGGACTTCTCGATGTCCTCGGCCGCGATCTCGAAGGCCGGGTAGTCGCTGGCGTGGTAGAGGCGCTGGGAGTGGGGGTCCTGCTCCTCGTAAGGCACGAAGCCGATTTCTGGCTTTAGATGTGCGCAGTCCTCGTAGAGATCCCAATATTTCTGCCGCGCGACGAACGGGTCGTGCGGATGGGTGAAGGAGACGGTGAGGCACCAGGGGCGGCGGTCCTCGTCCTCGCTCAGCCGGGAAAGCTGGTAGAGCTTCTGGACGGCATGGAAGGCGACCTCGTCGTCATATTCCATCTGGTTGGTGATTTCGGCGACGCCCGCGCCGGTGACCGAGCCGAGATTGTGATACCACCAGTCGATGCGCTCGCCGGGCTTGCGGTAGTCCGGCGTCCAGCCGAAGTCGGCCGGGTAGACATCCGTCGTCATGCGCTCCTCGAAACCGTGAAGCTGGTCGGGCCCGACAAAATGCATCTTTCCCGAAAGGGCGGTGCGATAGCCCGCAGCGCGCAAGTGATGCGCGAAGGTGGGAATCGACGAGGGAAACTCGGCCGCATTGTCGTAGACGCGGGTGCGCGAGGGCAACTGCCCGCTCATGAAGGAAGCGCGTCCCGGCGCGCAGAGCGGCGAGGCTGTGTAGTTGGCGGCAAAGCGGGCGGATCGTTTGGCGAGCGCCTTGAGATGCGGCGCATGGAGAAAATCGGCCGGCCCGTCCGGAAACAGCGTCCCGGTCAATTGGTCGACCATGAGGATGAGGATGTTCGGCTTCACTGGATGTCCCCCCGGACTTCTTGGGTGCGCATCGAATGGGTCCGAAAACCGGTGTCCACTTTTCGGTTCGATGCGGCGATTTTCAGGTCGAGATAGTCGTTGACGAGCGCGATGGCGGAGGCGGCATCAGGTGCGCCGTCCTTGAGCGCGCGGCGGATGTAAAGCCCGTCGATCAGAGCGGCGATGCCTTCCGCGACACGCTCGGCATCCGGCGTCAGTGGACGAAGGCCACTCATGAGGTTGGAATGAAGCCGGCGCGCATAAACGCGCAGGAGCCGGCGCATCGGCGCCGACCGCTGCGCCTCGACATAGAAGGTGAGCCAGGCGGCGACGGTCTGCGCGGTGAATTGCTGGGCCGAGAAATTGACCGCGATGAGCGCGCGGATGCGGGCCTCGGGCGTCGCGGCGTGGCTGAGCGCAGCGCGCGCATCACGGCCGAGCTCGGCGAGGATATGACGCATCGTGGCGTGAAGGAGATCGTCCTTGGCGCCGAAATAGTGATGCGCGAGCGCCGACGAGACACCGGCGCGTTTTGCGATCTGCGCCATGGTCACGTCCAGCGAGCCGCGTTCGCCGATCGCGCCGATGGCGGCGTCGATCAGCGCCTTGCGGCGAAGCGGTTCCATTCCAAGCTTTGGCATGGAGATGATTTAACGTTGATTGACCAATCAATCAAGAACAAGCGTCGAACCGAAAAATGCAAACCGGTTATCGGACCGTTCGCAGAGGATGCGCGCGCGATCTGAGGCACATCCGTTTTTCGTTCAGAATTGAACGGATTTCCGGTTTCGACAGACGGTTGACGCATGGTAGGGTGCGCCCATTCCCTAGGAGGCCAGAATTCACATGACCGCTTGTATTGTCGGCTGGGCGCATTCCCAGTTCGGAAAATTACCCGACGAGACCGTCGAGAACCTGATCACGACCGTCGCGGCGGATGCGCTCGCCCATGCCGGAATCGGCCCCGAGGAAGTGGACGAGATCGTCCTTGGCCATTTCAATGCGGGGTTTTCGGCGCAGGACTTTACCGCCAGCCTCGTGCTGCAAGCCGATGACCGCCTGCGCTTCAAGCCGGCGACGCGCGTCGAAAACGCCTGCGCGACCGGCTCGGCGGCCGTGCGCCAGGGCATCCGCGCCATCAACGCCAGCGCGGCGAAAATCGTGCTGGTCGTCGGCGTCGAGCAGATGACGACAACGCCCAGCCCGGAAATCGGCCGCAACCTCTTGAAGGCTTCATACCTGCCCGAGGAAGGCGACACGCCGGCGGGCTTTGCAGGCGTTTTCGGCGGCATCGCGCAATCCTATTTCCAGCGCCACGGCGACCAGTCGGACGCGCTGGCGACCATCGCGGCGAAGAACCACAAGAACGGCGTCGACAACCCCTATGCGCAAATGCGCAAGGATTTCGGCTTCGATTTCTGCCGCAACGAGAGCGAGAAGAACCCGTTCGTAGCCGGCCCTTTGAAGCGCACCGACTGCTCGCTCGTTTCCGACGGCGCGGCGGCGATCGTGCTGGCCGACACGCAGACGGCGCTTCGCATGAAGCGCGCGGTCGCCTTCCGCGCCAACGAGCATGTGCAGGATTTCCTGCCCTTGTCGAAGCGGGACATCCTGCTCTTCGAGGGCGCCGAGGAAGCCTGGGCGCGCGCGCTGAAGAACGCCGGCGTGACGCTCGACGATCTCTCCTTCGTCGAGACGCATGACTGCTTCACCATCGCCGAGCTGATCGAATACGAGGCGATGGGGCTCGCCAGGCGCGGCGAGGGCGGCAAGATCGCGCTCGAAGGCCAGACGCAGAAGGATGGCCGCCTGCCGGTGAACCCCTCGGGCGGGCTGAAGTCCAAGGGCCATCCGATCGGCGCGACCGGCGTTTCCATGCACGCGCTCTCGGCCATGCAACTGACCGGCGAGGCAGGCGGCATCCAGATCCCGAACGCAAAGCTCGCCGGCATCTTCAACATGGGCGGCGCCGCGGTCGCCAACTACGTCTCGATCCTCGAGCGGATCAAGTGAAATGGCCCGCCGTCGTCACCGGCGGGGCGAGCGGCATCGGCTTTGCCGTCGCCGAACGCCTGCTGGACGATGGCTGGCCGGTCGCCCTCATCGATAGTGACGCCGAGGCGATCTCGGAAGCCGAGGAGCGGCTGGGCGACGAGGACGCGATCTTCATCCGCGCCGACCTGACCGACGAGGAGGAGATGGATGTTGCGTTCGACCAGTGCGTCGACGCGCTCGGCCCGCTCGCCGCGTTGGTCAACGCATCGAGCCATGCGCCGATGGGCGGTCTCGACGAGACCACGGCCGAATTCCTGCGCGAAGTGCTGGAGGTGAACCTCGTCGCGACGCTCACAGCCTGCCGCGCAGGCGTGGAGCGGCGCGGCGACGAACTTGCGATCGTCAATCTGTGCGGCCTGGCAGGGCAGGGACGGCTGGCCTACGGCATCGCGCAGGCGGGCATCCGCACGCTGACCGAGGCGCTGGCGGTCGAGCTTGGGCCGAAGGGCGTGCGCGTCAATGGCGTGTGTACGGGCGCCGACGAGCATGTGGAGAATTTGCCGCTGCGGCGGGTGGCGGATGCGGACGAGATCGCCGGAGCCGTGGCGTATCTGCTGTCGACCGATGCGAGTTATGTCAGCGGGCATGTGCTGGTGGTCGATGGCGGGATGTCGAAGGCGGGGTGAGGTGGATTTGCTCGGTTCTGGTCCTCGCTGGATTTCCTTTTGAGAGAGAGCTGGGTGGAGGGGGCCGGTTGGTTTTAGACCCCCACCCTGTATCCCTCCCCACAGGGAGGAGGGAGGGCGTGGGCGTTTTGTCCTGATGTTCGATGCACAACCCGGTTTGGAAGAAGGGCTCCACGCTCGTGCCCCCCTCCTCCTTGTGGGGAGGGGTGAGGGGTGGGGGTCGGCAGCGCGAGGAGCTTCGCGCTGATCGGCCTCACCTTGCTTGGTCAGTAGACCGAAATCGTCCCGTAGCCCGGCACCTTGAGCCCGAGGCGCTTCAGGTCGATGCCCGCGACCAATCCGAGAAAATGAAACTCGATGCCGCTCGCAGCCCCGATGGTGAAGCCGGCATAGCCGCCGAGGGAGACGCGGAAGTCGCGGCCGTCGGGCGTCATGCCGAACGTGCCGAGACCGGGGGCATAGTCGCGGCCGACCGCGTTGGGCGGCAGGCGTCCGCCGAAATCCGGCACGGCGTCGAGGATGTTGGCGACGAAGCTGTTGGAGTTCGGGCCGGGCCAGATGCGATAACCGCCCGGCTGCGCGTAAGGATAGGCGGCGATCGCCGCGTCGAATTGCGGCAGCATGCCCTCGGCAGCTTGGCCCTTGACCGAATGCACGACATAGGGCGGATTCGAGTACCAGTAGCCGTCCGCGTCGCGATGGTTGCGGCGGACCGGTGAGCCCCAGCCGACCTTGTCGTAGCGCTCGTAGCTCGTTTCGCCGGGGCGCTTGAGCACGATCCAGCTATGCACCGAAAGCGCGCCCTTCAGCCCGCCGGTGCGCGCGGCGAGGACATAGATGCCTGCGTCGTCGTCCGCAGGCGGCGGCAGGAGGCCGGACGAGGTCCAGGTCGCGCCGCGCCAGCTATCCGGCCGATCGGCGACCGACCACCATGCGAGCGTCGCCAGCGCCGGCAGCAGGAAGAAGACGAAGACGATGGCGGCGAGACGCAGGGCGATGGTCATGAAGCGCAGCGCTTCCTTTCGGACGGGCAAATCGGTATGTGGCGGGCAGTGGTTACTGAGGGAAGATAATGGCGAATCCGGTTCTGGTCGAAGTCACGCGCGCAAAAGTGATCGAAAGCCGTCATCGCGGCGCGGTGTCGGTCTTCGACGGCGACGGCGGCGAGGTGCTGTCGGTCGGGGACGTGGCGCGGCCGGTCTTCCCGCGCTCGGCGGTGAAGTCGATCCAGGCGCTGCCGCTGGTGGAAAGCGGCGCGGCGGACGCCTACGGGTTCTCCGACGCCGATCTGGCGCTCGCCTGTGCATCTCATGCCGGCGAGGCACGCCATGCCGACCGCGCGGCGTCGATGCTGGCGCAGGCGGGGCTCGGCGCCGGCGATATGGAATGCGGCGCGCACTGGCCGACCAGGCAGGAGGCGCTGATCGACCTAGCGCGCTCGGGCGCGTCGCCGACGGCGCTCCACAACAATTGCTCGGGCAAGCATTCGGGATTCGTCTGCACCTGCCGGCATCTGGGCATCGACCATCGCGGCTATGTGAAGGCCGGGCATCGCTCGCAGGAAATGGTTCGCGAGGCGATGGAGAGCGTTACGGGCGCGGCACATGAAATGGATGTCTGCGGCACCGATGGCTGCTCGATCCCGACCTATGCGATTCCGCTGACCGACCTGGCGCGCGGCTTTGCGAAGATGGCGACGGGGCGGGGGCTGGGGGAAAAGCGCGCCGCGGCGGCGAAGCGGCTGATCGCCGCCTGCATGGCCGAGCCGTTCTACGTGTCGGGAACGGAACGGATGGACACGCGGCTGATGACGGAGGGTGCGGGGCGGATCTTCGTCAAGGTCGGCGCGGAGGGCGTCTATTGCGGCGCGCTGCCGGAACTGGGTTTGGGATTCGCGCTGAAATGCGATGACGGCGCAGTGCGGGCGGCGGAGACGATGGTTGCGGCGCTGATCGGCCGATTGGTGAAGGATGAACTGGGCGAGCGCATCAGCGAGATGGCGCGGCCGGTGATGAAGAACTGGAACGGGATCGAGGTGGGGACGGTGCGGCCGGTGGGGGAGTTGGGATAGCCGGCAGGCCGGAGGGGGGTGCGACGGATCGCTTCCGACCCGATTACCCCACCACGTCCTCTTCCAGCCGTCGCGGCGACAACTTCTCGCAGAACACCGTTCCGTCCTCGGGCAGCGGCTTGACCGGTGCGTCGAGCGTGGCCTGCGTGACCGGCACGGGCGGCTCGAAGACCGTCGCCCCGACGATGACGTTCTGGCCGCCGCGAACGGTTTCGATGCGCGCCTGGCGGGCTTCGAGGACGCGTTCCTGAAGCCGGCCGTCGACCAGCGAACGCAGGATGCCGCCCTCGTTCTCGATCCGGCGGAACTCTTCCCACGCGGTTTCGCACAGCGATGCGATGAGCTGATTTTGCAGGTCGGGCGCGGGCGTCGGATTGGAGATCGGACGCAGTTGCACCTCGCGCTTCATGACGGTCTGCGTGGCGAGCGCCATGCGCCGCGCGGCGCGCTCGGGCAGGCCGACCGGCATGGTGTGGGGCAGGAGCGAGACCGAATTTGCCCCGCCGCCGATGGCGGCGGCGGCAGCGAGCGTGTTGCGGGTCAAGTTGGTGTCTGGATCGAGCCGGCTCATCATGCGGAACGAGGTCTCGGCATGGATGTTGGCCGGGACGGGCGGCAGCGACGACTGCGCCTCGACGGCGGCCCAGAGCGCGCGCAGGGTCCGGATCTTGACGATGGTCGACAGCGGGTCCTGGCCGGCGGCGAGCGCGAAGCCGATATGCGGCGCGGCGTAGACGAGCGGCTGGCGCGCCTCCTCGAACATGCGCAGATGGCCGACGGCCGAGGCGAGGATGACGCCGAGTTCCTGCGCGTCGGTGGCGCCGGCATTGTGGACGACGCGGCCGTCCGCTTCGAGGAAGACCGCCGGCGCGCCGACCGAGAAGAAATGCGCCAGCGATTGCGGCATCGACGCCTGCAAAGCCTCGATCGACATGCGCAGCCGGCCGGTGCCGGCGAAGACCGCGCCCGGATCGACGCCGAAGGAAAGGCTGAGCCGGGCCGGATCGACATTCGGCCAGTTGTGGAAGATGGTCTCCATCCAGTCGACCGAGGCGCGGCTGGCCGGATGGACGTCGATGCGCAGATGCACCTTGTCGATGGCAACGCCCTTGAGTGCCGTGCGCAGCGCCTCGGGCGTGGCGGGCAGGCCGTAGCCGAACGCGTTGGGCGCGCCCTCGAAGACGAGCGCCAAGCCGTCCGCGCCATTGGCCAGATCGGTCAGCGCCTGCTGGTTGGCGCGCGCGGGATCGGGATCGTCGACCCGTTGCAGGATCTTCCACTGGGCCGCGCCGCCGGCGCGCATTTGCAGCCCCGATGCATCGACTTCGTAGTGAACGCGGGGCGAGGCCGCTGGTGCGGCTGCAAGACGTTCGAGCCAGCTTTCCCGCTTCATCGCCGTGAATGATCTGGTGCCGACGCTTGCTGCTTCCATTTCCACCCTTCCTTTGGCTGCCTGCGGACAGCCCGTCCCGATAAACTTAAGGGTGCAGGACGGCACGCGCAACGCGGCAGGACGCGGCAAGGTGTCTTTTGCCCGTGCGATGTTGCACTTGCGTCCTGCAAGGGGCGGCGCACTTGACGTTGGCCGCCCTTATGATGAACGTGACGGCGAGCGGTTTGGCAATGGAGGGGCGTCAATGTGGCAGGCTGAGAGCATTTTCCTGGGCGCGAGCCGAAAGCCGGACGACAGCTATCAGGGGCCGGAGGAACTGCTTCTCAAATACGGCAACCGGCACGGCCTGGTGACAGGCGCGACCGGCACCGGCAAGACGGTGACGCTTCAGATCCTCGCCGAAGGCTTTTCGGATGCGGGCGTGCCGGTGTTCTGCGCCGACATCAAGGGCGACGTGGCCGGGCTTGCGGCCAAAGGCGAGCCGAAGGACTTTCTTGCCAAGCGCGCCGAGGCGATCCAGCTTCCAAACTACGAGTTCAAGGAATTTCCGGTCGTCTTCTGGGATCTGTTCGGCGAACAGGGGCATCCGATTCGCGCGACGGTTTCGGAAATGGGGCCGCTCTTGCTGTCCCGGCTCCTGAACCTGACGGAAGCGCAGGAAGGCGTCGTCAACATTGCCTTCAAGCTGGCCGACGAGGAAGGAATGCTCCTTCTCGACATGAAGGACATGCAGTCGATGCTGGCCTCGATGGCCGTGCGCGCGAGCGAATTGTCGGGCCGCTACGGCAACATCACCAAGGCGTCGGTCGGCGCGATCCAGCGCGCGCTGCTTGTGCTCGAAGGGCAGGGCGGCGATCATTTCTTCGGCGAGCCGGCGCTGCGCATTTCAGACCTGATGCGCACCACGCGCGACGGACGGGGCGCGATCAACGTGCTGGCCGCCGACCGGCTGATGATGAATCCGCGCCTCTATGCGACCTTCCTTTTGTGGCTGATGTCGGAACTCTTCGAGGAACTGCCGGAGATCGGCGATCCCGACAAGCCGAAGCTCGTCTTCTTCTTCGACGAGGCGCACCTGCTCTTCTCGGATGCGCCGAAAGTGCTGGTCGAGCGCGTGGAACAGGTGGTTCGGCTGATCCGTTCCAAGGGCGTCGGCGTCTATTTCGTCACGCAGAATCCGCTCGACGTGCCCGAAACGGTGTTGGCGCAATTGGGCAACCGGGTCCAACATGCGCTCCGCGCTTATACGCCGCGCGAGCAGAAGGCGGTGAAGACGGCGGCCGAGACGTTCCGGCCAAACCCGGATTTCGACTGCGCGGAGGCGATCACGCAGCTCGGCACCGGCGAGGCGCTGGTCTCGACGCTGGCGGAAAAGGGCGTGCCGTCGATGGTGCAGCGGACCCTGATCCGCCCGCCGTCCTCGCGGCTCGGGCCGCTGACGCCCGACGAGCGCAAGCAGGTCATCGGACAGAGCCCGGTGGCGGGGCAGTACGACACGACGGTCGACCGCGAATCCGCCTACGAGATGCTGGGCAAGCAGGCCGAGGCGAAGGCGCGCGCGGAGGAAGACCAGCGGGCGCGGGAGGCTTCGGAAAAGGAAGCGGCCGCACGTGGCCGCTGGACGCTGCCGGACATGGATGGTGAAGGTCGTCGCGAGCGCGCGCCGGCACGGCCGCGCGCCTCGAACCGGCAGAGCGTGGCGGAGGCGGCGATGAAGTCGGTGGTCAGGTCGGTCGGGTCTTCGGTCGGGCGCGCGCTGGTGCGCGGGATATTGGGGAGCTTGAAGAAGGGGTTTTGAGGGGAGTCATTTTTGAAGTGACCCCCACCCTTTATCCCTCCCCACAAGGGGGAGGGAATGCGTCCGCGTCGTCATCTTGACCTTCGACCGAGCGCCTGGATGAATGGGTCAATTCGGAGGAAAACCTACGCGACGCCGAGGCTGGGCACGACCAGGATCGGCGAGCCGTTGGGGACGCGATCGTAGAGATCGATGACGTCCTGGTTGATCAGGCGCACGCAACCCGAGGAGACGGACTGGCCGATCGACCACCATTCGGGCGAACCGTGCAGGCGGTAGAGCGTGTCTTCGCCATCCTGGAAGATGTAGAGCGCGCGGGCGCCGAGAGGGTTGTCGAGGCCAGGTTCCATGCCGCCATTCTCGATCGAGTAAGGCTCCAGCTCTGGCTGGCGTGCGACCATCTCGTCCGGCGGCGTCCAGCGCGGCCATTTGCGTTTCCACTGGACGACGGCGCGGCCGGACCAGGCGAAGCCTTCGCGGCCGAGGCCGACGCCGTAGCGCATCGCCTGCCCGCCGGGCTGGACGAGGTAGAGATAATGCTGCGACTGGTCGACGACGATCGTGCCGGGCGCCTCGCCGGTCGGATCGGCAACCATCTGGCGCAGATAGGCCGGATCGATGCGCTCGACCGGAATGGCCGGCAGTTCGTAGCCCTCGTCGACGCGGGCGCTGTAGAGGTCCTGATAATAGGACAATTCGTAGTTCGGCTGGGCCGGTGCAGGCGCGACGGCGCCGATCGTCTCGCGGCGGGGAATGCTGCTGGTGCAGGCGGAAAGGGCGAGCGAGGCGGCGCCTGCGGCGGCGGCGCCCAGGAAGCGGCGGCGGGAAAGGCGTTCAATCGTGTCCAAAATGGGGCTCCAGTGCGGATCAGGCGAAGGAACGCGAGATCGTCGGGCAAAGTTCCGGCAGGTCGTCGCCGATCAGGCGGCGGGGTTAACGCATCCCTTGGAAACCGGGAAGTTCGCGTCCGGCCCGCGCCCGACTTGGCAAGCCAGTGTGGTCGACATGTCACAGTTGTGGAAGGCGGCGGCCGGTCAAGACGCCGTGATGACGCCTTTACTTCGCGCCGGCATTCAGACCGCCGCGACAATTCCTTCGAGCGAAGGCAGGACGAGCCGCGCCGGCTGCTCGGGATATTCGTCCGGCATTCCGGCGCGGTTGATCCAGATGGTGCGGAAGCCGAAGCGGGCCGCGCCCGCCACGTCCCAGCGATTCGACGACTGGAACGAGACCGCGTCCGGATAGAGGCGCCACTGGGTCGTGATCATCTCGTAGACGTCCGGATGCGGCTTGTAGCGCCGGATGCGTTCGACGGAGACGATGTCGTCGAGGATCGTGTCGAGCGCCGCGTTCTTCACCGCCGATTCGAGCATGGCCGGCGAGCCGTTGGAAAGGATCGCGAGGCGCGCGCCGCCTGCCTTGAGCGCCTTCAAAACTTTCGGAACTTCCGGATAGCAGTCGAGCTTCCAGTAAGCGTCGAGGAGCGGCTGGCGCAAGGCCTTGTCGGCGGAGGGCACGCGCGCGAAGGCGACGTCGAGCGCGCGTTCGGTCAGTTCCCAGAAATCGCGGTATTCGCCCATCAGCGAAAGCGTCCACGAATATTCGAGCTGCTTGGCCCGCCAGATCTCCGACAGCATCTGCCCGTCCGGACCGATCTCGCCTGCATGGCGGCGCACCGCGGCGTGGACGTCGAAAAGCGTGCCATAGGCATCGAAGACATAGGCTGAATGTTTCATCGGTTTGCCCTCATCTGCACGGGTCTTGACCCGAATTGGCTTTTCCGGTCAAGCATGGCGCCTCTTTGGACCGATCGATTGGCTTGTCTGTCGGTTGACCGGGTGCGCAGGCTGGCCTTTGCATATGCGCCGAACACGAACAGGAAGACATCATGACACTCGCAGTACCGGCGCAAAGCGCAACCTGGACCTTCGTCGACGGCGGCTGGCATGAGGGCAATGTTGCGCTGGTGGGACCGCGCAGCCATGTCATGTGGCTCGGATCGAGCGTCTTCGACGGGGCGCGCTGGTTCGAGGGCGTGGCGCCCGATCTCGACCTTCATGCCGAGCGCGTCAACGCCTCGGCCCGTGCGCTCGGTTTGAAGCCGACCGTGGAAGCGGATGAAATAGTGCGGCTGACCTTCGAGGGGCTGAAGAAGTTCGACGGCAAGACGGCGGTCTACATTCGGCCGATGTACTGGGCCGAGCATGGCGGCTATATGGGCGTGCCGTCCGATCCGGACTCGACGCGCTTTTGCCTGTGCCTTTACGAATCGCCGATGCAGGCGCCGGACGGGTTCTCGATCACGGTGTCACCCTTCCGCCGCCCGACGATCGAGACCATGCCGACCAACGCCAAGGCCGGTTGCCTCTATCCCAACAACGGCCGCGCGATCATGGAAGCCAAGGGCCGCGGTTTCGACAATGCGCTCGTGCTCGACATGCTGGGCAATGTCGCCGAGACGGGCTCGTCGAACGTCTTCATCGTCAAGGACGGCGAAGTGATCACGCCGGTCAAGAACGGCACCTTCCTGCCGGGCATCACGCGCGCCCGCACGATGGGACTGTTGAAGGATGCCGGCCATTCGGTCTCGGAGCGGACGCTGACCGTCAAGGACTTCATGGAGGCCGACGAGATTTTCTCGACCGGCAATCATTCCAAGGTCATCCCGATCACGAAGATCGAAGACCGCAACCTCCAGCCCGGCCCGATCGCCAAGAAGGCGCGTCAGTTGTACTGGGACTGGGCTCACGCCAAGTAAGCGCAACGCGTGGGCGCAAAATCCGGCTGTCCCGGTTGCGGGGCGAGGTCGCGCCACTATGTAGAGACTATCGTTTTTCCAATGCCGAGAGGGAGACACATCATGGCTTTCGAACTGCCCGCACTGCCTTACGATTACGAGGCGCTTCAGCCCTTCATGTCGAAGGAGACGCTGGAGTATCACCACGACAAGCACCACAAGGCCTATGTCGACAAGGGCAATGAGCTCGCCAAGGAAGCCGGCATGGACGGCCTCTCGCTCGAAGAGATCGTCAAGCAGAGCCATGGCAAGAACCAGCCGCTCTTCAACAATGCCGGCCAGCACTACAACCACATCCATTTCTGGAAGTGGATGAAGAAGGGCGGCGGCGGCAAGTCCCTGCCGGGCGCGCTGCAAAAGGCGATCGACAGCGACCTGGGCGGCTACGACAAGTTCCGTACCGATTTCATCGCCGCCGGCGTCGGCCAGTTCGGCTCTGGCTGGGCGTGGCTCGCGGTCAAGGACGGCAAGGTCCAGATCATGAAGACGCCGAACGGCGAGAACCCGCTCGTTCACGGCGCAAAGCCGATCCTCGGCGTCGACGTTTGGGAGCACTCCTATTACATCGACTACCGCAACGCGCGGCCGAAATATCTCGAAGCCTTCGTCGACAGCCTGATCAACTGGGACTATGTCCTCGAAATGTACGAGAAGGCCTGACAATCCGCGTCAAAGCGGCCTGCAAACGGCGGCTTTCTGCGCGCGCCGCAGCTCGTGTACTAAAGTACACTCCGCTCCGGCTCTCGATATCAGCCGTTTTCGACTCGCTTTGACGCGAATTGAAGGCGACATCATGTGCGAAACCCCGGCCCTGGCGCCGGGGTTTTTCTTTGGCCGTTCCCATAACGCAAGCGTGAACGACGGGCTTGAACCATTCAGTATCCACCGCGTCGTTTATTCCCGATGATGTCATCGACAAGCCATTGGGAGAACATCGTGTTGAACAAGTCGCCAGTCATCGCCGCCGCCCTCGCGGCGCTCTTCGCCGCCCCCGTTCTTGCCGATCCGATCGAGGACCGGCAGGCGATCATGAAGGAGCGCGGACAGATCATGCGCACACTCGGCCCGATCGCGCAGGGGAACCAGCCCTTCGATGCGGCGACGGTCCTCGCCGCGCTCGAGGAAATGAATGCGAATGCGCAGCGGACGGACGTCACGGCGCTTTATCCCGAAGGCTCCGTCGGTGGCGGATCGGAGGCGGCGCCGACGATCTGGGAGGACCTGGCAGGTTTCACGGAAATCTCCGACAAGTTCAAGACCGATGCGGCGGCAGCCGTGGAGGCGGCGCCGCAGGACCTCGAATCCTTCCGGGCCGTGTTCGGCCCGATGGCCTCCAATTGCGGCGCCTGCCATGAGCGTTTCCGCCTCGACTGATGCGGGCCGCCGTTTCCATCGCGCTCGGCCTTGCCGCTGTCCTCGCTGCAGGAGCGGCAGCCGGCTGGGCGCTTTCGGCACCCGAAACGTTTGACGGGACGGACATCACCGCCTTGCCGCCAGGCGATGCAGCGGCAGGCGAACGCGTGTTCTGGGCGGCGGGCTGCGCGTCCTGCCATGCTGCACCCCAGGCGAGCGGCGACGCGATGCTGGAACTGGCCGGCGGCGTCGAACTCGAAAGCGATTTCGGCACCTTCGTCGCCCCGAACATTTCCAGCGATCCCTCGCATGGCATCGGCGGCTGGTCGCAAGGCGATTTCGCAAATGCCGTTCGGCGCGGCGTCTCGCCGGACGGCCGGCACTACTACCCGGCCTTCCCCTATACGTCCTACAGCCGAATGAGCGACCGGGATGTAGCCGACCTCTTCGCCTTCATGCAGACGCTTCCGGCCGTGTCCGGCGACGCGCCGGGTCATCGGGTCTCGGTTCCGTTCAATCTGCGGCGCGGCATCGGGTTGTGGAAGCGGCTATACCTCTCCGACGAACCGCAGGTCGCACTTGGCGAGGCCGGCGAGGAGGTTCTGCGCGGCCAGTATCTGGTCGAGGCGCTCGGCCATTGCGGCGAATGCCATACGCCGCGCGCGATCACCGGCGGGTTGGAGACGGACAGATGGCTCGGCGGTCGGCCGAACATCACGCCGGGCGGCGACATCGCCGACTGGAGCGAGACCGACATGGCGTATTACCTCGAAAGCGGCTTCACGCCGGACTTCGATTCGGCAGGCGGCAGAATGGCCGCCGTCGTGCGCAACATGGCGCGACTGCCGGCCGAGGATCGCGAGGCGATCGCCGCCTATCTGAAGGCGATCCCGGCGGTGGAAAGCCAGGCGACATCCGGCTCCGACTGATTTTTCCGCGTGCATTGTCGGTCTGAACCCTTCCCGTTCGTCGTTCGGGCAGACCCAACGGGAAGGGAAGGACCGGGCCATGCGCTACAAGGGCGGTTGCCATTGCGGCAATATCGAGATCGAAATCGAAGGCGACCTGACGGCGGCGCTCGCCTGCAACTGCTCGATATGCTCGAAGAAGGGAGCGCTGCTGTGGGCCGTGCCGCATGACCGGCTGGCGGTTCGCGCGGAAAGGGAACCGGCGCGATACCTGTTCAACAACCACGCCATCGTCCACCGCTTCTGCCCGGTTTGCGGGATGCATCCCTATGGCGAGGATGCGGCCGAGGCGCCCGGACGCTCGGCCTATGTCAATATTCGCTGCCTCGAAGAGGTGGATGTCGCATCGATCCCGCGCGTCGAGTTCGACGGACGGTCGATCCTGTAGGCTCACTCAGGGCCCTCGTACTTTTCCCACCGCCTTCAGCGCGAAGGCGTAGACGTAGGCGATTTCTTCGAGGCGGGAGAAGCGGCCGGAGGCGCCGGCGTGGCCGGCGTCCATGTTGATCTTGAAGAGCACCGGATGGTCGTCGGTCTTCATTTCGCGCAGGCGCGCGACCCATTTGGCCGGTTCCCAATAGGTGACGCGCGGGTCGGTGAGGCCGGCGAGCGCGAGGATCGGCGGGTAATCCTGCGCCGCGATATTATCATACGGCGACCAGGACGCGATGCGGCCATAATCGATCGGCGAGGCGAGCGGATTGCCCCATTCGGGCCACTCGGGCGGAGTGAGCGGCAGCGAGGCGTCGAGCATGGTGTTGAGGACGTCGACGAAGGGGACTTCGGCGACGATGGCACCGAAGTCCTGCGGCGCCATGTTGGCGACCGCGCCCATCAACATGCCGCCGGCAGAACCGCCCTGCGCGACGATGCGGTCATGCGAGGTGATGTTCTCGGCGACGAGATGGCGGGCGACCGCGATGAAGTCGCGGAACGTCTTCGCCTTGTTCTCGCGCCGGCCCTGTTCGTACCAGGCAAAGCCCTTGTCCTTGCCGCCGCGGATATGGGCGATGGCGTAGACGAAGCCGCGATCGACCAGCGACAGGCAGTTGGTGTTGAACGAGGCGGGGATGGTGATGCCGTAGGAGCCGTAGCCGTAGAGAAGGCAGGGCGCCGAGCCGTCGAGCTTCGTATCCTTGTGGTGGAGGATCGAGACGGGGACGAGTTCGCCGTCCTCGGCCTTCGCCGTCAGGCGGCGCGTGACGTAGCTGTCCGGATCGTGGCCGGAAGGCACTTCCTGCGTCTTGAGGAGCGTGCGATCGCGGGTGCACATGTCGTAATCGAAAAGCTGCGACGGCGTCGTCATCGACGAATAGGAGAAGCGGATGACGCTGGTGTCGTATTCGAGCGAGCCGACGAGGCCGAGCGAATAGGCTTCCTCGTCGAAGGCGATCATGTGCTCCTCGCCCGAGCAGCGTTCGCGCACGACGATGCGGGGCAGGCCGTCCTTGCGTTCGAGCCGGACGAGGTAATCCTTGAAGCCCATGATGGCGGGGATCAGCCGGCCGGGCTCGTGCGGCACGAGTTCGGTCCAGTTTTCCGGGCGCGGATCGGCGACCGGGGCGGTCATGATGCGGAAATCCTTCGCGCCGCCGGAATTGGTCAGGATGAAGAAGACATCGCCGCCTTCCTCCAACTCGTATTCGATGCCTGTCTGGCGCGGCGCGACGATAACCGGCTCGGCGGACGGATCGCTGGCCGGCAGGATACGGTATTCGGTCGTCTCGTGATCGTTGATGCCGATGAAGATCCAGTCATTCGTGCGCGTGCCGCCGACGCTCATGAAGAAGCCGGGGTCGGTTTCCTCGTAGATGAGGCGGTCGGCGGATTGCGGGTCGCCGAGGCGGTGGTGGAAGATTTTCGATGGGCGATGATTGTCGTCGAGCGCGGTGTAGAAGATGCCGCTATTGGCTGCATCCCAGTCGCCCGACCCGCCGGTGTTGGAAATCAGGTCGGGAAGATCGGTTCCGGACACGATGTCGCGAATCTTGAGCGTGTAGAATTCCGAGCCCTTGTCGTCATAAGACCAGACGAGGCGGGAATGGTCGCTGGAATGGTCGACGCCGCCAAGCCGGAAATAGGGCTTGCCCTCGGCTTCACTGTCGCCGTCGAGGACGATCTCCTCGTCACCGCCCGCACGCGGCACACGGAAGAAGCGCGGCTGCTCGCCGCCGAGCACGAAGGACGAACCATAGGCGAAGGGGCCGTCCGGCATCGGCACGGAGGAATCGTCCTCCTTGATGCGGCCCTTCATCTCGGCGAACAGAGCCTTGCGCAACTCTTCCTCGCCGGCCGTCAGCGCTGCCTGATAGGCGTTCTCGGCTTCCAGATGCGCGCGGATTTCAGTCGAGAGTTTCGTGGGGTCCTTGAAGACTTCCTGCCAGTTCTCCGCCCGCAGCCAGTGATAGGGATCGGTGACGGTGACACCGTGATGGCTGTGCGAATGATCGTGCCGGGGGGCGACGGGAGCGGCGGGAAGGGCGGCAGGCTTGGCGAAATTCATGGAACCTCAGGGGTCTTGCAAATGGAAAAGGCGGCGCGGGCGTGTTCCCGGCACCGCCTGTTCGCAACGGAATCGGTCAGTCGTGCTCGAAGTTCATCGCCACGCCGTTCATGCAATAGCGCAGGCCGGTCGGGGCGGGGCCGTCGTTGAAGACGTGCCCGAGATGGGCATCGCAATCGGCGCAGCGCACCTCGATCCGGGTCATGAAGAAGGAGCGGTCCTTGTGCTTGCTGACGGCGCTCGGCTCGACGGGCTGGTAGAAACTCGGCCAGCCGGTCCCCGAATCGAATTTCGTCTCGGAGCGGAACAGCGGCTTGTCGCAGCAAATGCAGCGATAAAGACCCGGCTCCTTGGTGTCCCAGTTCGGACCGGTGAAGGCGCGCTCGGTCCCGTGCTTGCGCGTGACCCGATACTGCTCTGGCGTCAGTTGCTCGCGCCATTCGGCGTCTGATTTCTCAATCTTGAGCATGGTCTTTTCCATGGCATGATCCTTCTCGAACTGGCTGCAATGTAGGCGCGCGCCGGTGGAATGTCATCGGGCGGGCGGGACACGAAATCGTTGCGGGCCGGGATGTCGCATCGTCGCACCGGTCTTGTGAGGCACGATTTCAGTCTGTAAGGGATCGGCACTCGACTTGTACCGGAATCCGAATTGATGGGGGCGATCGCACGGGAATGGAGACAGACGGCCTTTCGCTGACCTTCATCGCGCTTTTCCTTCCATTCGCGGCCGCGGCTCTCGCGCCGGCACTGACGCGGCGCATGGGACACAACGCCGCGTGGGTGCTGGCGATCGTGCCGGCTTTCCTGTTCATCCACTTCGCAAGCCTCGTCGGCACCGTCGCTTCGGGTGAAGCCGTGACCGGCGGTTATCGCTGGGTTCCGAGCCTCGGTGTCGATTTTTCCTGGTTCCTCGACGGCCTGTCGCTGACCTTCGCGTTGCTGATCACCGGCATAGGCACCTTCATCGTGCTTTACTCGGGCGGGTATCTGAAGGGGCACGAACATCTGGGCCGTTTCTTCTCCTTCATCCTGATGTTCATGGGTGCGATGCAGGGGCTGGTGATTTCCGACTCGTTCCTGATGTTCTTCGTCTTCTGGGAACTGACCTCGATCACCTCCTTCCTGCTGATCGGCTTCGACCATTCGCGCGAAGCCTCGCGCCGCTCGGCCATGCAGGCGCTGATCGTGACGGGCATGGGCGGGCTGGCCCTTCTGGCGGGGCTTCTCGTCATCTGGAACGCGACGGGCGCGACGAGCCTTTCGGGCTTGCTCGCGACCGACAACGCGCTGCGCGAAAGCACGCTTTACGGGCTTGCCTTCATCCTGATCCTGGGCGGCGCATTCACCAAGTCGGCGCAGTTCCCGTTCCATTTCTGGCTACCCAACGCGATGGAGGCGCCGACGCCCGTCTCGGCCTATCTGCATTCGGCGACCATGGTGAAGGCCGGCGTCTATCTGTTGATGCGGCTCAACCCGGTGATGGGCGATACAGCCGTCTGGGAGACGGTGCTGCCGCTGTTCGGCGGCGTCACGCTGCTCGTCGGCGGGTTCCTGGCGGTGCGCCAGAGCGACCTGAAGCTGATGCTCGCCTATACGACGGTCGCCTCGCTCGGCCTTCTCGTCATGCTGACGGGCTTCGGCTCGGACCACGCGATCGAGGCGGCGGTGCTCTATCTGATCGCGCATTCCCTGTTCAAGGGGGCGCTGTTCATGGTCGCCGGCATCATCGACCACGAGGCCGGCACGCGCGACGTGACGAAACTCGGCGGATTGCGCAAGGCGATGCCGATCACCTTCGGCGCGGCGCTGGTCGCGGCGATCTCCATGGGCGGGCTGCCGCCGCTCTTCGGCTTCCTCGCCAAGGAGGAAATCTACTATGCGCTGGGCTTCGCCAATGTCTGGTCGGCGCTGTTCACGCTCGTCGCGATCCTCGGCAACGCGCTGATGTTCGCCATTGGCTTTGCGGTGGCGCTGAAGCCGTTCCTCGGCGCCGAAGTGAAGACGCCGAACCACGCGCATGAAGGCCCGCCGCTGCTTTGGCTGGGGCCGGTGGTGCTGGCGGGCGCGAGCCTTGTCGCGGCGCTCGTCTCGCCGCTGACCCATCGCCTGTTCTCGATTCCGATGGCGAGCGCCGTCGCGGGCGAGCCGCTCGACATCCATATATCGCTGATCCCGGCCATCGGCCTGCCGCTCCTGCTGTCGCTCGTCACCGTGGCGCTCGGCTATGCGATCTACCGGACGCTGGGCGATGTCCGCGCGCAAGTCGCCGCGACAGTTGCGGCGATCGGATGGGGCCCGGACCGTGGCTTCGATCAGGTGTTGCGCGGCATCGTGCGCGGCTCGCACCGGCTGACCGGTCTCATCCAGAATGGTCGGATGGAAATCTATATGACGCTGACCTTCGGCATCATCGCACTTGCTTTTCTGGTGCCGCTCCTCGGTGCGGGCGAAATGCCGTCCTTGCCGCAGTTCCCGGCGCTGACCCTCTACGAAATCGTGGTGATGGCGATCGCCGTGATCGGGCTTGGCGCCGTTCTCTACGCCGACGACCGGCTGACGGCGATCGTCTCGCTCGGCATTCAGGGCTTTGCCGTCGCGCTGATCTTCCTGCTCTTCGGTGCGCCCGACCTCGGCTTCACGCAGTTCATGGTCGAGACGTTGTCGGTGGTCATCCTCGCGCTCGTGATGACGCGGCTGAAGCTGGCCAAGTCCGACCATCGCCCGACGCCCGAAAAGGCGCTCGACGTCACCGTCGCGAGCCTGTGCGGCATCGGCCTGATGCTGGCGCTGTTCAAGGTGACCGAGCTTGCCTTCGACCCGACGCTCAGCGTGTTCTTCACCGAATATTCCCGCGTGATCGCGCATGGCCGCAACATCGTCAACGTCATCCTCGTCGACTATCGCGGCGTGGACACGATGGGCGAGATCGCGGTCGTGATGGCGGCCGGGCTCGCCATTCTGGCGCTGGTGCGGGTGCGTCTCGGCCGCCGCATCGAGTATGCCGAACCGCCATCGGCGACTGACAGCAGGGAGACGATGGCATGAAGACGCTGATCCTCCGCACCATCGCGCCCTATCTTGCCGCGCTGATGATGATCTTCTCGGTCTTCGTGCTGCTGCGCGGCCACAACGATCCGGGCGGCGGCTTCATCGGCGGCTTGCTTGCCGCTTCCGCCTTCGCGATCTATGGCATCGCGAGCGGCGTCGCGTCGGCGCGGCGTGCGATGCGCTTTCATCCGATGGCGATCGCAGGCGCGGGGCTCGCCGTGTCGGTTCTTGCCGGGTTGGCGTCGATCCTGTTCGGCGTGCCGTTCATGACCGGCCTGTGGGCGCCGCCGATCCCCGGCATCGATTTCGAGATTTCCTCGGTGCTGTTCTTCGACATCGGTGTTTATCTGGTCGTCCTCGGCGCGATCACCTGCGTCGCACTCGCGCTGGAGGAAAGGGACGAGGAATGATCGAGACCGCGCTTTCCATTCTCGTCGGTATCTTCTTCGCCGTCGCCGTCTATCTTCTTTTGTCCAAGCACACGATCCGCATCATGCTCGGCGTGGTGGTGCTCGGCAACGCGGCCAACCTGTCGATCTTCACCGCCGGCCGGCTGACGCGCGAAGTGCCGCCGGTGATCCCGCCGGATCTCTACGTGCCCGAGATCGCGACGGCCAACCCGCTGCCGCAGGCGCTGGTGCTGACCGCAATCGTCATCTCCTTCTCGCTCTTCGCCTTCCTGTTGGTGCTTGCCTGGCGGGCCTACCAGGACCTCGACACCGACAATACCGAAGAAATGCGGATCGCCGAGCCAAAGGGCGACCCGCTGCCGCCACTGAGTTACTGAGGACCGATGGAATCCGCTTCTAACCCATACGGCGTCGACATTTCGCAGGCCATGATCGTCGAGCGCGTGGCGCTGGCGGACTGGCTGCTGGTCTTTCCCGTCGCGCTGCCGCTTCTGGCCGCCGCCATTTTGGTGATGCTGCGCCGCAGGCCAAGAATACACGCACCGATTGCCCTGGCGGTGATCGGGTTCGTGCTCGTCTCGAATGTCGCCCTTCTGGCGCGCGTCGTCGACGAGGGCCCGTTCGCCATGACCATGGGCCGCTGGCTGCCGCCCTTCGGCATCACCTTCGTCGCCGACATTCTGGGCGTGCTGCTGGCAACGACGGCGGCGCTGGTGGCGCTCGTATGCGCGCTTTTCGGCTCGACCTCGATAGACGTCACCGGCAAGCGCTACGGCTTCTACCCATTCGTGCTGCTCTTGATGACCGGCGTCGGCGGCTCGTTCCTGACCGGCGACATCTTCAATCTCTATGTCTGGTTCGAGGTCTTCCTGATCTCGTCCTTCGGACTGCTGATCCTCGGTTCGCAACGGGCGCAACTCGACGGCGCGTTCAAATATGCGATCTTGAACCTCGTCGCGACGACCCTGTTCCTGATCGCCACCGGCCTGCTCTATGGCGTGTTCGGCACGCTGAACATGGCCGACATCGCGTTGAAGGCCGACGGCCTGCGCGACGAGGCGCCGCTGACGATGCTGGCGACGCTTTATCTCGTCGCTTTCGGCATGAAGGCGGCGGCGTTCCCGCTCCACTTCTGGCTGCCGGCCTCCTACCACACGCCGCGGCTGGTGGTGGGCGCGCTGTTCGGCGCACTTTTGACAAAGGTCGGCGTCTACGCGCTTTTGCGCACGCTGTTCCTTCTGTTTCCCGAGGAAGGCGGAGGGCTGTCTGGCGTGATCGCGGTTGTCGCCGGCCTGACCATGATCTTCGGCGTTATCGGCGCGCTGGCGCAGACCGACATTCGCCGCATCATGGGCTATGTGGTGATCTCGGGCATCGGCATCATGATGGCGGGGCTGGCGCTCGGCGACAGGACCGGGCTTGCAGGCACCGTGCTCTATGCCGTCCATTCGATGCTGGTCATGGCGGGGCTCTATCTTCTCGTCGCGCTGATGCGCGGGGCCGGCGGAACCTATTCGCTTTCCGAACTGGGCGGGCTTTACCGCTCGCATCCGCTCCTGGCGGCCATCGCGCTTCTGCTCGTCCTATCGGCGGCGGGCCTGCCGCCCGGCTCGGGCCTGTGGCCGAAGGTGATGCTGGTGAAGTCGGCGTTCGACGGCGATGCCGGCTGGCTGGCCTTCGCGATCCTTCTGAGCGGCCTTTTGACCACGCTGGCGCTCGGCCGTGTCTTCGCGCTCGCCTTCTGGCGTCCGCGCGCCGACGGCGCGATCGTGCAGGCGGCGACGCTCGACCGGACGGGCATGTTCGCGCTGATGCTTGTCATGCTGCCGATCCTTTGGATCGGGCTCTATCCGGAGCCCGTGCTCGCGATGGCGGATGCGGCCGCCGCGTCGCTGCTCGATCCCGCCAGCTATTCGCTTCTCGTCCTGCCTGCCGGAGGCGGCTCATGACCCTGCTTCTCGTCAATGTGCTTCTGGCGCTCGCCTGGGGCGGCGTGACCGGTTCGTTCACGCTGTTGAACCTCGTTTTCGGCTTCATTCTCGGCGCGGGCGCGCTCTATCTGATCCGCAAGGAGATCGGCTCGCTCGGCTATCTGGCGCGGATGCGCCGCGTGTTCTCCCTCATGATGCTGTTTCTCGTCGAACTGGTGAAATCGTCCTGGACGGTGGCGTTGACGGTGCTGTCGCCGAAGATGGACATCAAGCCGGGCATGTTCGTCTATCCGCTGAAGGTCGACAAGGACGCGGAGATCACCATGCTCGCCAATCTGATCACGCTGACGCCCGGAACGCTCTCGGTCGACGTGTCCGAAGATCGCCGCTTCCTCTTCGTCCATGCGCTGGACTGCTCCGATCCGGACCAATTGCGCCACGACATCGCGACCGGCTTCGAGCGCAAGATCATGGAGGCGTTCCGATGAATTTTTCGCAAGGCTTCCTGTCGGTTGCCGAATATGTCGGCCTGATCCTGCTCAGCCTGTCGTTCCTCCTGACCACTTACCGCGTCATCATCGGCCCGACCTTGCCGGACCGCATCATCGCACTCGACATGCTGGTCGTGGTCGCCGTCGGCTTTATCGCGCTCATCGGTATCCGCACGAGTTTCACGCTCTACGTGGATGTAGCGATTTCGCTCGGCCTCGTCGGGTTCCTGGCCACCGTGGCGTTCGCCCGTTTCGTGATGTCGAAGGGCGCGCTCTGGGTGAAACAGGAGAACGAAAGCAATATGCGGGAGGCGGAAGATGATTGAAGCGCTCGTCGATATCGTCGTCGGGCTGATGATCGTGGGGGGAGCCGGTTTCTCGCTGGTTGCCTCGATCGGCATCAACCGCTTTCCCGACGCCTATTGCCGGATGCACGCCGCCTCCAAGGCCGGCACGCTCGGCTCCGGCGTCATCCTTTTGGCGCTGGCCCTTCACGCCGACGACACGGCGACGGTGATGCGCGCGATTGCGGGTTTCGTGTTCCTTCTCTTGACGGCGCCGGTCGCAGCACATCTTCTCGCCAAGGCGTCCTACGAGGCGGGCTACAAATTGTGGGGCAGGTCCGTCAAGGACGAAATGATCGTGAAGCTCCGCGAGCAAAAGTCAACGAGCCAGCATCGAAAGACGAACTGATCTTTCACCTTGCTCCATGATGCTTGCAACTTCTGATTACGGCTGAATCGAGCATTCGATATATCAGGTCGCTCGTTTGGGAGCAAAGCATCGCATAGTCCAATTTGCACGCTGAATAATCCGCAAGATTAATTGACTTGATCCAATATTCGTACCAATTGTTAATCAAGCACTGTGGATTCGTCGTTGACGGTGAAGCAGAACCGGCAAATCGAAAAGACCGGCGCTCTACCGATTGACAATTATTGGGGCCGAATATGGAAATCTCCGAAGACCTGCAGCGAAACAGCGACATGTTGATCGAACTGACGGCGGATGTCGTTGCCGCTTATGTCAGCAACAATCCCGTTCCCGTCGGCGAATTGCCGAACCTGATCGCAGACGTGCATATGGCACTTGGACGCGTGGGGGCAGCACCCGAGGCTGTACCCGCCGACAAGCAGAAACCGGCAGTCAACCCGAAGAAATCCGTGCATGACGACTATATCGTCTGTCTGGAAGACGGGAAGAAATTCAAGTCGCTGAAGCGCCATCTGATGACCCATTACGGCTTGACGCCTGAGCAATATCGCGAGAAGTGGGGTCTCGACGCCACCTATCCGATGGTGGCGCCGAACTATGCGGCCGCGCGCTCGCAACTGGCCAAGAAGATGGGCCTCGGGCGCAAGCGCAAGCCGCGCTGAACCTTTCTCACGCATAACCGACGATCTTTTGCCGGCGCCTTTTTGGCGTCGGTTTTGTTTTGGGCGTCCTAGCGATTTCGATGTCGTCGAGCGCCTGCTTCAACGCGATGTGGCGATTGAGGTCATAGCTCCAATGGCGGTTGCCGCCCCGGATGCGCTCGCGTTCGATCAGCCGCTTCAGCCGTTTGGCCAGCATGAGGCGCGCAGCCGCGTCGGCCGTCTGAAGCCGGTCGATCTCGATGCCGCAATTGCACAAGAGCGCGACGCGCTGCATGGCCTTGCGCTGGCGCAGTTCCTTGTCGGCCACAAAGACCCGTGCTTCGCTTTTCAAATCCAATTCGATCACTCCTCATCTTGAGAGGACGATCCTGTGCGCGGGTTCGCAGGGCGGGGATAAGTTTTTTGCCGGTGGCGAAGGCCAGACCGCAAATCCGATGTCGATTCAATTATTTGGTGTGAATCGAATCTTTTGATGTTCGATATTTGTTCTCATGTCGCTAAATTCGAGGTAGAAAGCATTTATTCCTATTTCGGAGGTGAATGTGGCGGCGCCGAAACAAAAGACTGATCCCGAAATTCGATCTGCGGAAAGCCCGCCTTCGCCCTATCCCCTCTCGAAGAAGATCGACGAACGCTGGATGAGCGAATGCGAGGCCGTGATCGACATCGTCTCCGCATTCTTCAACGTCTCGGGTAGGGAGATCCGCAATCCGACGCGCTCGCCGGCGCCGGTGGCGCGGGTGCGCCAGATCGGCATGTATGCGGCCCACACAATTCTTCAGATTCCGATGAAGAATGTCGGATGCGGCTTCGCCCGCGACCGCACGACGGTGCAGCACGCCGTCAATCTGGTCGAGGACTGGCGCGAGGATCGCGAGTTCGACGGCATCGTCGACCAGGTCGAGCGACTGGTGCGCGTGCTCGTGCGCCGCGAACAGATATGAGGACGAAGATGACCGACAGGCATTTGATGCGGCTGATCAGCTTTCTGGCGAAGGGAACCGCGCGCTGGGGTGCGGGCGGACGGGACGGACGGGTGCGGATCGATGCGGGCGAGCGCGGCGCGATCGAGGCGCCGGTCGGCGCGCTGCGCGATGCCCTGATGCGCGGAATGGTTGTCCGCACCGGCGAGCGCCTCTCCGTTGCGCCCGACGGGACGGCGTGGCTGGCGCGCATCGCGGCTTCCGCCGAGGACCGCTTTCAGGCTCAGCATCAGGAATGCGACGTGCGTGCGATCGAAATCGCCGGCGTGCGGGAACTGGCGACGGTCAATCTGCGCGAAAGCCCGCTCGCCGCGCTTGCACAGCGCAAGGACCGCGACGGACGCGCCTTCCTGTCGACCGGTGAGATCGAGGCGGGGGAACGGTTGCGGGCCGACTTCGGCTTCGGCCAGATCGCGCCGCGCCTCGGCGCCAACTGGGAAGCGGCGGTTTCCGGCGGCAGGCGCGGCGGCGGCGGTGCGAAGGCCGATCTCACCGACGATGCGCTTGCTGCGCGCCAGCGTGTCGATCGGGCCATCGAGGCCGTCGGCCCGGAACTCAGCGGCGTCCTCGTCGATTTCTGCTGCTTCCTGAAGGGACTGGAACTGGTGGAAGCGGAGCGCGGCTGGCCGCGCCGCTCGGCCAAGCTGATGCTCAAGACGGCGCTGGGCGCGCTTGCCCGCCACTACAACCCGCAACGCCGCAAGGGAGCGCGCGTGGTCCATTGGGGCGCCGCCGACTACAGGCCCCGGATCTAGCCGAGGCTAGCTCGCTGGTGCGGCTTCCGCGATCTTGGCGGCTTCCATGCGGATGCGCTTGATCATCGCGCGCAGGCCGTTGGCGCGTTGCGGGGTCAGATGTTCATCGAGACCAAGCCGCTTCAGGACGCCATCGGCGTCGATGGCGAGCATTTCGGAGGCGCGGCGGCCGGAATAGAGCGCAAGTACGATGGCGACCAGTCCCTTGACGATGTGCGAATCCGAATCGCCTTCATAGGTGATCGTCGGATCTGCGTCGTCGGAGACGGTGGAATTGAGCCAAACCTGGCTGACGCAGCCCTGGACCTTGTGGGCGGCGTCGCGGGCCTCTTCCGGATAGGCCGGCAGGCCTGCGCCGAGGTCGATGATGTAGCGGTAGCGCTCCTCCCATTCGTCGAGGAAGGCGAAATCGTCGTAAATCTGGTCGATGCTGGTGCTCATGCAGCCGATATAGGGGCAGGCAGGCCCGCCGTCACGTCAAAAGGTCGTCGCTGGCGTTGCAGGCACGCTGCCGGTGGTCATTTCGGGATCGAATGCCGGAACGTTCTCGCTCGGCTGGGCAAGCACGCTTTCGGACGTCGTCTCGCCGAACTGGCCGTCGAGCGCTTCATAGGCCAGACGCGCGCCTTCGCGGGCCCTGACGCCCATCGACCCGACCAGCGCGCCGCCGACTTCGCACACTTCGGGCTTGCGCTCGCAGATGCCCGTCACGTCGCTGATCGCCTCGCGGGCGGCAAAAAAGGCATCCACCGCGCCGACCTGCGGCTCTCCGGTCTCGCTTGCCGGCGCAAGCGGGATGAAGAGGAGGGCAATCGACAGCCAGAAGGCGCTCTTGAACAGAAATCCGATCATCATCTTTCCCCGTCGCCAGCTTTCCCCGTGCCGGCTTCAACCGGATCAAAGCATGAGGACGAAAAAGGCTGCTTGAGGACAGTGAGGCAATTTTCGGCAAATTCGATTCAAATTTTAACGATCGCCCGCGACCGCCGATCGCGCGATCGGGGCGCGGTTCCGAAAAGCCCGGAAAACAAGGGTTTGACAAGGAGGCGGCGTGCTGCGGAACCCCATGGGAGGACGGCTTACGAACGCTTTACCATCTCGGCAATCGATGCCGGCCGATGCCGTTCCAGCGTTTATGCGGGTCAGGAAATCCAGCGCTTTATCCTTTCCTTAAACGCTGGATGCGAGGGTGAACACAATGATGTCGACCCGCGAAAAGCGGGCTGTGTGCGAGTGCGTTGAGTTGAAATCTAGCCGAACCCGATCCTGCGACTGGATGGGCCAGTTCCTTGGCTCTTGCGAGCGGCTGGTTCATGCGCGCCTGAACGATATTGCGGCGCGTCGGCGACAGGCGCGGCTGATCGCGACGCAGCTCGGCGCGCCCTTCTTTCTGACGGCGATCGCCGCGCCGCTGGTACTTGGCGCCTGGGGCGCCCATGCCGCTTTGGGCGTCGCCGCGGCGATCTTCGCGCTGTCATGGACGCAGGTCGTGATCGCCGCTTCGGGAGGGTATTTCCGTTTCGTCGCGGGCACGGGCCTGGGGCTGGCCTTGGTCATCGGCGGCCTCGGCCTTTGGGGCGGCGGGCGCGCGCCGGTCGTCCTTCTCCTCGCGCTCGCCATGGTCGGCGAGGCGGCGTGGGTTTCAGGTTCGCGGAGTTCGGCCGGCAAGGCCAGCATCGCCGCGATCCCGCTTGCCATGGCCGCCTTTTTCGCAAGTGATACGGCGGATGCGACGGCGACGATCACCGGTGCGGGCGCAGCGCTCGGATATCTGATGCTGGCCCTGCCGCGGCTCGTCGGCCTGATGGCCGCCCGACCGGCAGCAATGCAGGCCGCGCCGAGCCTCGATGCGCGCATGGATGCGGTGATTTTGACGCTGACGCGTGAGGGCGAGGTGGTTGGCGCCTCCGAACAGGCACGGCGCATACTGGGCCTTGAACCGGATTTGTTGACAGGCGCAGGCTTCTTCGAGCGCGTCCGCGTCAGCGACCGGGTGAAGCTCTTGTGCGCGCTCTCCTCGGAGAGCGCCGAGCCGCAGCATCTCCATCTGACGCTGCGTATCCCCGGTGCGCTGGCGGGCGACGTGGCCCATTTCGATGCGAGCCTCGAACTGCTGCGGGGTGAGAATTCCTGGACGGCGATCCTGCGCGATGCGACGGAAGTCGCCGATCTTCGCGCCGCGCTCGACGATGCGGGAGATCAAGCGGCCGCGCTCGAAGTCGCCAAGAGCCGCTTCCTTGCAGCGGTGAGCCACGAATTGCGCACGCCGCTGAACGCCATCATCGGATTTTCCGACCTTTTGCTGCACGAGGCGGTGTCGGGACCGCTGCCGGCCAAGCAGGCCGAACATGTCGGCCTCATCCGCGAGGCGGGCAATCACCTTCTGGCGGTGGTCAATTCGATTCTCGACATCTCGAAGATCGAGGCCGGGGCCTATTCGATTCACCCCGAGCCGTTCGAACTCGTCAGCGCGCTGGAGCTGACCGTTTCGCTCATGGCGAGCCAAGCGGCAGAAAAGGGCGTGACGCTGACGATTGCGGACCGAAACGATGTCGGCGAACTCGACGCCGACCAGCGGGCGGTTCACCAGATCCTGCTGAACCTCGTCTCGAACGCGATCAAGTTCACGCCGCAGGGCGGGCGCGTGACATTGTCGGCTGCACCGCTCGGCGAGCGCATCGCACTGACCGTCGCAGACACCGGCATCGGCATCGCCGCCGCCGATCTTGCGGGGCTCGGCCGGCCATTTGCGCAGATCCAGAACGACTACACGCGCAAATATGAGGGCACCGGGCTCGGCCTGTCGCTGGTCAAGGGACTGGTGGCGCTGCATGACGGCGAACTTTCCATTGAAAGCGCGCCTGGCGAAGGAACCATTGTCACGGTGAGCTTTCCCGCACAGCGCTCTGCAAAGCCGGTGACGGCACTGAACACGACAGCGAACGGAAATGGACAAAGGACGCATGGCAGCACGTTCCGCAAAATCGCGTAAGCGCAAGCAAAGCCCCGGCCTTATCGCCGCGGGGCTGGCGGCGACGGGACGCGCGATTGCCGAGCGCCCGGTGGGCGTGGGCGGGGTGACGGCGTTCGCCATCACCTTCGCCTTCGTCGCCGCGAACGCGATCTGGTATCAGCCGCACCAGCATACGAGCGCTTTTTTCGCCACGCGCCATCTGCCGCCGCGCGAGCCGGCCGAACCCGTCGACGTGACGCGGCTGGAACTGGCGCCGGAAATCGACCTGCCGGAAGAGGCGATGCAGCCGACGCCGGTCGAAAGGCCTCAAGCGCCGCAACCGGCGGCGACGCCCGCGGCGACGGACCTGGCTGCAAATCCACCCGATGCGCGGCAGGCGGTCGTCGCGGAAGTTCAGCGAGTGCTGGCCGATCTGAAACTTTACACCGGCGACATCGACGGATTGACCGGACCCCAGACCGACCAGGCGGTGCAGGCCTATCGCGAACGGCTCGGACTGGCGCCGGACGGCGGCATCGACGGCGATCTGCTGCGCCATCTGGGCGCGAGGACGCAAGCCGAAGGCGAGGCGGAGGCGGTTCAGCAGGCCGCACGCGCGGCGACCGACCAGATGCAGACGGCGTCCGCGCCTTCGGGCGGCGACCAGCGCATCTTGCGCATCCAGGCAGGACTGCGCGCCTTCGGCAACCAGGGTATCGACCTCGACGGCCGGGTCGGCCCGCGTACCGTTGCGGCGATCAAGGAATTCCAGAGCCTTTTCGGCCTGCCCGAGACCGGGACGCCGGATGAGGCGACCTATGCCAAGATGAAGGAAATCGGGCTGACCGACTGACGGACACCGACATGCGCGTGACTTCCGATCTTTGGGTTGCGGCCATGCTGCGAAGGGTCTTCGCCTCCGGCGGCTACGGCGCTGTCGTCCGGCGCGGCGCGACCGAGGCAGGGGCGATCTTCGTCATCGTGCGTTCGCGTTTCGGCGACGCGACGCTTTATGCGCCGCGCGCGCAATCCGATTACGGCCAGGCAAGGCCCGACGAGCGGATGTTCTCCGCCGTCCTCGAAGCCGTCGACGATCAGGCCATCGAGGCGCGGCTGGAGAAGGAACGACGTTTCGATTCCGACTTATGGGTCGTCGAGATCGAGGCGGACCAGAAGCTGGTCGACGACTTGCTCTAAGGGCTGGTCGAACGAAGCCGGGTCGCTGGCGCCGGCGTTTCGGCAAATGCGGGATAGGTCTCGACAAAGGAGCGGATGGATGCGGCCGTGCCGAAGCGGTGGGGCTGGGCTGCGGAGGCGACGAGAAACGCTTCCTCGACCGACAGGCCAAGGCGTTGAAGGCCGGCCGTCAATCCTGTCATCGCCGGGTCGGCCAGGAGACCGGCGGCGGCGTGTTCGTCTAACCCAAGCAGGCTTGCCAGCGTGGCCCGGATCACGGATGGGTTGCCGGTGAGCGCTGCGGACCGCAGTTTCAGATAGGGGGTAGGCGCTTCCGCCCAACGCGCCGGGCGCGTCTCGGTTGCGGGCGCCATCATCGCGCGCAGCCGGTCGAGCGTGGCGGGAAGCAGGGACGTCGGGGCAGGCGAGGCCGTCTCGGTGACGGAGCGCGATTTCAGCGACGCGATCAGTTTCGCAATGCGCGGATCGAGGTCGCGCCGGCGCTCGACGGCCAGCGCATGGCCAAGCCCGTGCCGGCCGATCAGGGCCAAAAGATCGATGTCGCGCAGCGCCGAAGAGCGAACGAGAAGCGGCGCGCAGACATCGACGGGTTCGGCGCAAAGGCGCCGGACCAGCGTGGCGGGCGGATTGAGGCATTCCGACAGGGCGGCCGCCACATAGCGCAAGGTTTCGCGCGAGGCGTGAGCAAGGAGCGGGGTCGCAAGATCCTCGATCTGCGCGACCTCCTGACGCGAGGGGCGCAAGATGGAACAGAAGGCCGAGACGGCCGCGCGAAGCAGGCGGTCGGATCTGGTGCTTTCGCTGCTGGCGGCAAACTGCCGGAACTCGACGCTGGACACTGGTTACGCCCGATCTCGCGGATACTCGAAGACACGGGAGGGCAAAGTCGAACCGAACGCCTGCCCCCTTCGTTCAACTTAGCGCAAATGCGTTATGCACTTATTAACCGTGGGCCGGGCATACCGGATTCGGAGGCGTTGCGTAGAGCTCCACAACCGTGAACTGCGAGCAACGACCATGACGACGATTGTCAGGCTTCGACCCAATTGCGCCAAACCTGCCCGACCCGCGCCGCCGGGCGCGGGGAAGATCATCATCTTTCCAGGTGTACGCTATGAACGGCTGGCCGATGCACCGGCCAGCAAGCCGCGGTCCGGCCGAAAGAAGGCCTGATCATCTCAGCCGGCAATCGAGCCCGGCGAGATAGCGCGAAACGGTCGGCTCGAAGGTCGGGTCCGGCATGAAGGCGCGTACGACCACGATCCCTTCCTGAACTTCCGTTTCGACGAAGACGGCCGTACCGAAATCCTCGGCCTGGCTGTTGCGAAGCTCGGTCAACTGGGCCGATGTCGCGACAAGGAAATCGAGCTGTCCTTCGCTCGACGTGCGGTCATTGATCGAGAAAATGTTCTGCCCCGTCCGGTCGTAGATCGACATCGACCAGTAGGGAACGTCACCTTCGGCCTGAAGATGGACGATGCCTTCCGACAGATCGATGCGGCAGGCGGCAGCCTCGAATTGCGGATCGGGCAGATGGAGCATGTTGGCGCCCGACGCCGGATCGATACGAACCACCTCGTAAAACGGTGCGCGCGCTTCGAGCCGCGCCCACACATCCGTTTCCGTCAGATGCGGAATAAGCAGCAGCACCAGAACATGAACGATACCGGCGCCGACGAGGCCGACCAGGATGGCGCGGAAGAGCCTACCCATCGCAGCGCCCCCGAACGATCCGCGGCAAGGTGATTTCGGCGAAATCCGCCGTGCCGACCGTCGGCGTGTCGTAGACGGCCAGAACGAGGCGGAAAACGCCGTCGGCGTCGATGCGAAGCCAGTTGCCAGGTGCAAGACGGCGCGACAGCGTGATCGAGAACGAACCGGACCCGTCGCGCAGGAGCGCCAGCGACTGAAGCGCGCGCGGCGTCTCGCTCACGCCGGGCTGAACGGCGTGCATGGTCCAGAACCGTGAGGCGGGCACGCTGCCGGTGACGACATAGTCGCAGGAACCGCGCAGCGGCCTGCCTGCCGAATCGCGCGCGGCGACGAACTGCACGCCTTCCGCCGCGCCCAGCGACAGCTTGCCCTCACGCGCGAAACGGGCCTTGGCATAAGGATCGGCCAGCGGCGTTCCCTCGGTCGGATTGACGCTCCATTCGCCGATCGTCAGCGCGCCGAAATCCTCGACTTCCTCCATCATCAGCCAGACGCTGCCGGCCCCGCCGCCAAGGGCGATGACGAGCGCAAGCGCGATGAGGAGAAGGGATTTCAGCATCAGGGATGTCGTTCAGGCCGGCCGGGTTTCTGGTCGGCGGACAAATCCGCCAACCGGCACTTACACGACACGCCATCAAAAATCATGTGGTTGTCAAAGCGCCGACAGCGTTTCGGGCTGGTCCGGCAACCGCACGACGGGAGCCTGCCGGAACGCATCGGACATGTCGACGAGAAGGCGCGTCGTCCGGTTCGACAGCAAGGCGGGGCGCTCTTCCTGTTCAGCGGTGTCCGTGGCCGTCTCCGCACCCTCCGTCTGCGCCTCGGCGAGAAGCTCTTCGTCGACGAACGGATCTTCGATGCCGGGAATGGGCTTCAGTTCGACATTTTGATGCGCGTAAGTCATCAGGCGCTGCCACGTCATCGCCGGCAGCGATCCACCGGTCATGTTGTCGGTGGTCGAGAAATCGTCGTTCCCCATCCAGACGGCGGCGGTATAGTTGCCGGTGAAGCCGACATACCAGGCGTCGCGATAAGCCTGCGTCGTGCCGGTCTTGCCGGCCGAGCGGATGCCTTCGAGCGCGGCGCGGCGGGCCGTGCCCCATTCGGGAATCTGGACGAGGATCGAATTGAGCGAGGACAGCGCTTCGGGCGACAGGGCCGGGACGGGCGGCGGCGCGTCGCGGCCGAAATCATAGACCACGTCGCCCGCATGAGTGAGCATCTGCGAAATGCCGTGCCGCGTGCCGGCGACGCCGCCGGCGGCGAGCGTGTTGTAGGCGGTCGCCTGATCCATCACGGTGAGGCTTGACGTACCGAGCACCATGGTCTTGTGCGTGCTGACCTCCGATTCGACGCCCATCGCATAGGCGATGTCGCGGATCGGCTCGGTGCCCAGATGCTCGCGCGCGAGACGGACAGGGACGGTATTGATCGAGCGCACCAGCGCTTCGGTGAGCGTCATGCGGCCCGAGAAGCGGCGGGCATAATTTTGCGGCGACCAGCCGTTCCAGTTGATCGGCCCGTCGGAAATGACCGATTCCGGCGTGAAGCCGGCCTCCATGGCGGCGGCATAGACATAGGTCTTGAAGGACGAGCCGGTCTGGCGCAGCGCGCGGGTCGCGCGGTTGAACTGGCTGCGGCCATAGTCGCGCCCGCCGACCATGGCGCGCACCGCTCCGTTGTTTTCGATCAGCACGATCGCGCCTTCGGTGACCTTGTATTCGGAGCCGTGCTGGCGAAGGTGGAATTCGAGCGATTCCTCCGCGGCGCGCTGCATGTCGAGATCGATCGTCGTGCGGACGACGAGTGAATGCGGGCCGCCGCGCGGGGCGTGTTTCTTGACCTCCTCGAAGGCCCAGTCGAGGAAATAGTCGGGGCTTTCGAGATTGGCCCGGTCGACGGCAGTGGCCGGGCGCAGGCGCGCGGCGAGCACTTCGCCTTCGGACATCATCCGGCTGTCGACGAGGTTGTTCAGGACGACGTTGGCTCGCCCGCGCGCGGCCGGCAGGTTGATGTGCGGCGCGTAGTTGCCCGGTGCCTTGAAAAGCCCGGCGAGCATCGCGGCCTCGGCCAGCGTTACCTCCTTGATGCCCTTGTCGAAGTAGAAGTCCGCCGCTGCCGTGATGCCAAAAGTGCCGCCGCCCATATAGGCGCGGTCGAGATAGAGCTGGAGGATTTCCTTCTTCGACAGATTGGCCTCGAGCCAGAGCGCGAGGAACGCTTCCTTGATCTTGCGCTCCATCGAGCGCTCATTGGTCAGGAACAGGTTCTTGGCGAGCTGCTGGGTGAGCGTCGAGCCGCCCTGGACGACCGAATTGGCGCGGACGTTCTGCGACATGGCGCGGGCGAGGCCGATGACGTCGATGCCGAAATGCTCGAAGAATCGCCGGTCCTCGGTGGCCAGAACCGCCTTGACGACGTGGTCCGGCATTTCGTCGACAGGGACCGAATCGCGCTGGATGATTCCGCGCTGGCCGATCTCGTTGCCGTAGCGGTCGAGGAATGTGACGGCATATTCGCCCTGGGAACGCCAGTCGCGGGCGGTTTCCTCGAAGGCGGGCATGGCGAGCGCCAGCATGACGATGGAACCGGCCGTGCCGAGGGTGAACGCCTCGCTCGACATCTCGACGATGCCGCGGCGCCAGCCGGTGACCTTGAATCGGCGAAAGAAGATCGTGACGTTTTCCCACCGCTCGCGCGCGCGAAAACCGGCCTCGTAGAGCGAGGAATCGATCCAGGCGTCGAGCGCGAGCAGGCGGCCAGGCCGCGACGCCTTCGTCTTGCCAGCCGAAAATGGTGTCTTCATTCGCTTGACGCGCCCAATGCCCGAATGCCCTCGCTTGGCCTGCAACCAGGAAGCGAAGGCAGCACAACCCTTCAGGCGACGAGTGTCCTCCAAAAGGCAGTTTCCTACAAGGGTCGCGGCCGACTTTGGCACGGTATCGTGAATGGAAAACCTGCAACGTCGCTAACGGGCAACACCAATCCTGGGGTCACGGATAGGCGAATAATAGGAATGTGCCCGTGGCGAATACGCCCGCTACGAAGGTGCGGAAGTGGTTCACCGTAACACCATCGAAAGCGTGTTCTCGGTGTTCAAGCGCGGCATGGTCGGCGTCTATCAGCATTGCGGCGAAGCGCACTTGCACCGCTACCTTGCCGAGTTCGATTTCCGCTACAACCGCCGCACTGCCCTAAAGGTATCCGATGCAGAGCGCGCGGAAGACTTGCTTCGCATGGCCCGCGACAAGCGTTTGACCTATCGGCGGATTGGTGAAGCCCGTTACGCCTAAGCAGAAGGCCGCAGCGATTATCCGAAAGCGCAAGAAGAAGACACGTTGATCTAATTGCGCCCTGTGAATCATGGGGCGCACTGCGATTCTTGCTTGCCTTTGATGTTCTGTTTCCGTTCGAATGGTTGACGGCGGTGGTTTCTCCCGAATCACCGCCGTCAATGCAACCAAGCGACAGGACGCTCGGCACATGAACAATCGCCACACTAGATTTCTGGTCGATTCCGTCAAGCTTCCTGTGGCACCAAAACAGGAACTTTCGACATGTCATCAAACCTTTTCATCGCCTACGACCTAATCCCTCCGGGTCAAAAATACGAAGCGGTTCAGAACCAGATCAAGCAGCTTGGCCCTTGGTACAAGCTGCAATACTCGCTGTTTTATGTCCAATCAGTCATGGGCATGAAGGCTTCCCATGACTTTGTTCGGATGGCGATGGACGGAGGCGACCACCTCGCGGTCATCGACGCCCGAGATGCTTTTGTGAGTTCGCTTCCCGCTGGGGATCTCGACGCCATTCGCAGCGTCTTCGCCCTCGGCCCCGTCTACGTTCCCGCCTGATCCAATAGGCGGGTGGATCTTCCCCTTCCCGGTCTTCGGATCGGGAGGGGTCTTCAACAGGCGGCGCAATACCTCGTCGCCCTTTTCTTGTTCGTCGTCGCGCTTCGTGGTTTCGTTGAAGCGGGCTTCGTCATCTTTTTGGATCTTGGTCATGGTTGACTATTTAGCACCTTTCGAAAGCCCCAAGGAACTAATCAATGGCGCTAAAGAACAGCTTGCGCAGCTTGAGGTCGACTGCGCTGCGTTTGGGTCCATCTGCCCGTACGAAATCGTCACGCGCATGGATAACAAGGCCGGCGAAAAGGTCGTCGCATTGCGCCTCAAGAACAGATTGCCGCCTCGTATCCGTAGGCTGGCTTCCAGCATCCTCAAAGAGGCTCGTCTGGCGCTGGACCAAGCCATGTGCGACGCCGCTATCGAGTTGGGACGCAAGGATGCCAAGAACGTCTACTTCCCCTTCGGCAAGAGTGTGGCCGACTTGCGAGCCGCGCGGAAGGACAAATGCAAGGGAGTCGATCGGCGCATCGTCGCCTTCGCCCTCCGCTTCAAGCCTTACTATGGAGGGAACCCACTGCTCTGGTCGCTTGCTCGACTCGCTACACACTCTCACCAGAAAATCATAGCGGCGCGCCCACACGACATTGGCCCGTTCATCCGGGATGCTACTCCGGCTGGACGCGGCCCCCTCAAGTTCGCGATTCACCGCTGGAACGATCTCCGCAACGAAATGGAAATCGCGCGCATTCTGCCTGGTGGCAAACTCGGCCTGGACCCGAATGCAGTTCTGGCCCTTGAGATAGTCTTCGGATCGAGTGGGGAAGCCGTCGCGGGCCGCAATGTCCCGCGCTCTCTGAAGGACCTGATTGGCATAGCCGAAGGCGTCGTGCTTGATCTTGAAGCAGAGACCGCCCGATTGAAAGCTATTCCCGCGCTCTAAAGTACCGGCCTGTCGCGAATCAGTAGACATTTTCCGCCTTGGTACGTCACGTATATAATTAGGAATATAATCCTTGACACCGTGACGGTGGTCATATAGGTTTCGGGCATGGTCGCATACTTGCGGCTGGGGCGGAGCGGGAAGCTCGCCAAAGATCATCTCACACAGATGCCGAGAGGGGATAAATGGGGAGCGCCGAGAGCGTTTTCGCCGCGATGCGGCTTGTCCATGAGGGCGGCGAGGCGTCGCTGGATCGGCTGGCGACGATCGCCGGCCGGTCGCCGAAAACGGTGCGGGCGCGGGCCGAAGCGGAGGGTTGGAAGCCTGTCGCGTCCGGCAGCGTGGCGGAGCGGCGCCGGCGGATCGATACGCAGTACGACCGGCTGATCGCGGAGATCGAACGGCTGACGTTCGGGGAGGAGGGGGAGGGGCTGACCTTCGACAAGGTGCGCGTCGACACCATCATGGCGATGGTGAGGGCGCTGGAGAAAATCGGCGAAACCATGCGTTCCGACGAGGACGCAAAGGACAAGCAGATCAAAGACGATGCCGAACTTGCCGCCGCCCTCAAGCGGATCGACGACCGAATTCGAGAAATCGCACTCTATCATGCTGGACGGTTGGGCGCAGCGGAACCTGACGGCGCATCATGAAGCGCTGACGCGCGACGAGTGGGTGAGCCACTGCTACGGCGCGCAATATGCGCTGGCGTCGGCAAAACCGACCTGGCTGGTGCTGGGCGGGCGCGGCGCGGGAAAGACGCGGCTCGGGACCGAATGGGTGAACGCGCTGGTGCGCGGGCTGCCGCCTTTCAGTTTCGGCAGCAATCATGGCCGGATCGCGCTGATCGGCGAGACACTGGGCGACGTGCGCGAGGTGATGATCGAGGGCGCTTCGGGGATCATCACGCAGGCGCGCGGCAACCGCCCGAGATACGAGGCTGGACGGCGCCGGCTGGTGTGGGACTCAGGCGCGGTCGCCTATGCGTTCTCGTCCGAAGACCCCGAAAGCCTGCGCGGGCCGCAATTCGACGCAGCCTGGTGCGACGAACTGGCGAAATGGCGCCATCCGCAGGACTGTTTCGACATGCTGCAATTCGGATTGCGGCTGGGTCAGCGGCCGGTGCAGATCATCACCACGACGCCGCGACCGATTCCGCTGATCAAGGCGTTGATGGCCGATCCCGACGTGGCGGTGACGCGGCTCAAGACGATGGACAATCGCGGCAATCTGGCCGCCGGCTTCATCGAGACGATCCGCAAGCGCTATGCCGGTTCGCGGCTCGAACGGCAGGAACTCGACGGCGAACTGATCGAGGACCGCGACGATGCGCTCTGGTCTCGCGCGCAGCTCGAGGCGGCGCGCATGAGCGAAACCGTTCCCCTGACCCGGATCGTGGTCGCGGTCGATCCGCCGGCGAGTTCGGGCAAGGGGGCCGACGCGTGCGGGATCGTCGTCGCAGGATTGTGCGCGGACGGACGGGCGGCGGTGCTGGAGGACGCGACGGTGCAGGGGCTGAAGCCGCAGGGCTGGGCCGCACGGATCGTCGAAGCCTATCACCGGCATGAGGCCGATTGCGTCGTCGCCGAGGTCAACCAGGGCGGCGATATGGTCGGCGCGGTGCTTGTCGCCGTCGATGCGAGCCTGCCGGTGAAGGCCGTGCGCGCCTCGCGCGGCAAGTGGCTGCGGGCCGAGCCGGTGGCGGCCCTCTATCATCAGGGCAAGGTGATCCACGCGCGCCGCTTTGCCGAGCTTGAAGACGAGATGTGCGATTTCGGGCCTGAGGGCCTGTCGAACGGACGCTCGCCCGACCGGCTCGACGCCCTCGTATGGGCGCTGAACGAACTTCTTCTGGGGCGCGGACAGGAACCGCGCATCCGCAAACTTACCTGAAGGAACTGCCGATGGGATGGAAATGGCCTTGGGCGGCGCGCCCAAAGGACGATGGCGCGCGGCTGGAAACCCGGTCCGCTGGCCTGTCGCCGGGCTTTGTCGCGCTGCACATGAACGGCGAGGCGGTGTGGACGCGCTGCGATTATGCAGCGCTCGCCCGCGAGGGCTTCATGCGCAATCCGGTGGTGCATCGCTCGGTGCGGATGATTTCGCAGGCCGCGGCGACGATCCCCTTTCTGCTCTACGAGGACGGAGAGGAACTGACCGAGCATCCACTGCTCGACCTCGTCGCGCGGCCGAATGCCCGTCAGTCCGGCCCGGCCTTTCTCGAAGGTCTCTACGGGCATCTGATGATGGCCGGGAACGCCTATGCCGAGTTCGTCGAGACGCCTTCGGGGGCGCGCGAACTGCATCTGTTGCGGCCCGACCGGGTGACCGTCGCGACCGAGCGTTCGGGCTGGCCGACGGCGCTGGAGGAACGGCAGGGCGCGGCGACGCGGCGGGTCGCTCTGGGGCTCGGCGAAAATGGCGGCGCGCATCACTTCGCGCTCTTCCATCCACTCGACGATCACTACGGCTTCCCGCCGCTCCAGGCCGCACTGATGGCGCTCGACGTGCATAATGCGACCGGGCGCTGGAACAAGGCGCTGCTCGACAATTCGGCCCGGCCGTCGGGCGCGCTCGTCTATGCGCCGAAAGAAGGCGGCAACCTGACCGAGGATCAGTATGAGCGGCTGAAGGCGGAACTGGAGGAAGGCTATACGGGCGCTGTGCGCGCGGGGCGGCCGCTGCTTCTGGAGGGCGGGCTCGACTGGAAGGCGATGGGGCTGACGCCGCGCGACATGGACTTCATCGAGGCCAAGAACGCGGCGAGCCGCGACATCGCGCTCGCCTTCGGCATTCCGCCGATGATCCTCGGCATACCCGGCGACAACACCTATGCGAACTACCAGGAGGCGAACCGCGCCTTCTACCGTCTGACCGTGCTGCCGCTGGTCGAGCGCATCGCGCAGGAACTGGGCGCTTGGCTGGGGCCGCGCTTCGGGCGTCGCCTCAAGCTCAATTACGACGCCGACCGGATCGAGGGGCTTGCAGCCGAGCGCGAGGCGCTGTGGACGCGGGTCGGCGCGGCGGCATTCCTGACCGACGCGGAAAAGCGCGAGGCGGTGGGCTATGGCCCGCGACCCGTCGCTTGAAGGAGGGTGCGATGAACCTTGCCATGGAAACGGCCTGGCTGTGGCTGGCCAAACTTGCCGGCGCGATCGCCGGTTCGGCGATTTCGGTTGCCTATGTCCTGCCGCGCGGACCCCGCGAGGCGGCGCTGCGCTTCACCGTCGGCGTCGTCTCCGGCCTGATCTTCGGCGGCGCGGCGGGGCTGAAGATCGCTTCCGAGCTGGACGTCGGGTCGGCGCTCGGCGCCTTCGAGATCATGCTGATGGGATCGGCTGCCGCGAGCCTCAGCGCCTGGTGGGCGCTCGGCCTCGTCATGCGGCTTTTCGACCGGGCGGACAGGAAGATGGAGCGGGGCGAAAGCGAATGACGGGCGAGACGATGAAGCTGGAGCGCAAGCTGGTCGACGTTACCATTGACGGCGTGGACGAGACGGGCGTGTTCGAGGGCTATCGCGACCCGTTCCGCGACTATCAGGCGGCGCAGGCGCGCGCCGCCGCATTCGATCCGGGCGCGGACAGCCGATCGCGCCTCGGCTTTCCAGGAATGCTGGAGGAAGGGCAGGCTTCGGCGCTCGCCGGGCTCTGGCTCGACAGGCACAGGGCAGGCCGCGAGACGATCACCTTCGCCACAGCGCCGACCGAACTGGCGGGGGGGAAGGCTGTGCGGCTCCCGTCCCGTCGCGGCGACCGGCTTTATCGCGTCGAGACCGTCGAGGAGGGCGTGACGGCGCGGATCGTCGCGCGGCGGATCGGCTTGCGCGCCGCGAGCGGCTGGCAAGGCGTCCAGCCGCCGGTGCGCCAGCCGCCGGCTATGCCCGGTCCGCCTGAGGCAATCTTGCTCGACCTGCCGATGGGGCCGGATGCAGGCGCGCCGGAGACCCAGTTCCGGGTCGCCGCGACGGCGCGACCATGGCGCAGCCATCTGCTGTTCGCGTCGCCGGAAGCCGCCGGCTTCATGCAGCGCGCGCGGATCGACCGGCCGGCAACCATCGGCCGGCTGGACGAGCCCGCGCCGCCCGGCCGCAGCGGCCTGATCGACCGCACGGCGCGCCTGCGTATCAGCTTGCACGCCGGTTCGCTCGAATCGGTGACCGTTGCGGAGATGCTGAACGGCGCCAATGCCTGTGCGCTCGAAAGTGAAAACGGCTGGGAGGTTATCCAGTTCGCCCGAGCGGAGGAGATCGAACCGGGATTGTGGGAACTTTCAGATCTCCTGCGCGGACAACTGGGAACCGAGGACGCTCTTGCGACCGGCACGAGCACCGGCGCAAGGTTCGTCCTTCTGGACCGGGCGGTGGTGGCGGCGGGCTTGCAGCCGAGCGAGATCGGCCGCGACCTCAACTGGCGATGTGCGCCGGCGGGGTACGATCTGTCGGAGCGCTACGCGACGGGGATCGTCGCAAATGGCGGGACGCGGGCTTTGACGCCGCTTTCGCCCTGCCATCTATGCTGCGATTTTACACACGGCGAGATCGTCTTCCGCTGGACGCGTCGCGGACGGATCGATGCGGATGGCTGGCTGGCCTCGGAAATCCCGCTGGGCGAAGCCGACGAACGCTATCTGGCGACGCTCCTCGACGGAAACGAGATCCTCGCCGAGGCCGAGACGACACAGACGCAATGGCACGTCGAGCCCTCCCTGATCGAAGGTCGCGCCGAGGTGCAGTTGCGCGTCAGCCAGATCAGCCTCGCCGTCGGGCCGGGTATCGCGGCCATGCGTTCAATTCAGATCAACACGTAGAAGAGGAAAGTGTGATGGAAATCGAAAAACCCTGGTATTCGTCGCGGACCATCTGGGCCTCGATCATAACGGTGGCGAGCGCCGGTGCAGCGGCTTTCGGCGTGCCGGTCGACGCGATCGACAGCGCGGTTCTCACGGACACGGTTCTGCAAGCGGTGGCTGCGGTCTCGGGATTGGTGGCGATCTTCGGCCGGCTCGCTGCGACGACCCGCATCAAGTGATCTGAAACCTGCGGCCACGTTGTTCATTTGATGTTCAGCCCGTCTGTAATAGAACGTCACATATGAAGAACACCCGCTTCCCGACCCTGGCATTGGCAGCATTGATGGCGCTGGGCGCAGTTGCGCCCGCGTCCGCACTGCCGATGGCGTCATCCGCTCCCGCAACGCCGCAGCGCTCCCTGCTTGCGCAGGGCGATTGCTATGCGGTCGGTCAGCAGATCGCCGCCGAAAACGGCGGAACGCTTGCCAAAGCCACACCGGAGGATCGCGGCGGTCAGCAGGTGTGCGTGATCGTGGTGCTGGTGCCCGGTCAGGACGGAGAGCGTCCCCGGCGTGCCGAATTCGTCGTGCCGATGTAGTCTTCGGCAGCGATTCGCCGGCAATCGGGCCAAAGGGACGGGACTTAACCATGCGCATTCTGGTCGTCGAGGACGATAAGGATCTCAACCGCCAGGTCAGCGATGCGCTGGTCGACGCAGGCTATGTCGTCGATCGGGCATTCGATGGCGAGGAAGGTCACTTTCTCGGCGATACGGAGCCTTATGACGCCGTGATCCTGGATATCGGTCTGCCGCAGATGGACGGGATTTCGGTTGTCGAGCGATGGCGCCGCGACGGCCGGAAGATGCCGGTGCTGATCCTGACCGCACGCGACCGGTGGAGCGACAAGGTGGCCGGCATCGATGCCGGCGCGGACGATTATGTCGCCAAGCCCTTCCACATCGAGGAAGTGCTGGCGCGCCTCCGGGCGCTCATCCGCCGCGCCGCAGGCCATGCCTCGTCCGAAATTTCCTGCGGTCCGCTGCGGCTCGACACCAAATCCTCCAAGGCCGATCTCGGCGGCGTGCCGTTGCGCCTGACCTCGCACGAATTCAGGCTGCTCGCCTATCTCATGCACCATATGGGCGATGTCGTCTCCCGTACGGAACTGGTCGAGCATCTCTACGACCAGGATTTCGACCGCGATTCGAACACGATCGAGGTGTTCGTCGGCCGGCTGCGAAAGAAGCTCGGCGTCGACATGATCGAGACGGTGCGCGGCATGGGCTACCGAATGCGCGAGCCCGCCGCATGAACGTGGGCAGGATCTCGCGCCGATGATGCAACGGCGCCTGCGGCTCGGCTCGCTGACGGTCCGCGTCATCGCGTTCTCGACACTCTGGGCACTTCTGACGCTTATCATCATTGCCACAGTCATCTCCACCCTCTTCCGGCAGGCGAGCGAGCGTGGTTTCGAAAGTCTTCTGTCCGCGCATCTGTTCAACCTGATCAGCACTGTCAGCGTCACGGAAGACGGCTGGCTACAGGGCAATCCGAATCTCGGCGACCTGCGATTCACGATCCCGCGTTCGGGCTGGTACTGGTCGGTCGAACCCGTGACCGAAGGGTTGCGCGGATCGCTGCGCTCGATCTCGATGATCGAAACGGTCGAAGCCCCGCCTGTCGAAGAGGTGCCTTTCGATTCCGAGTTTCAACGCCGCTATGTCGAAATGGGGCTCGACGAGGAATTCGTGGACGTCTTTGAAAGCGAGTTCGTGCTTGACGATGCCGGACGCGTGGCGCGCTTTCGGGTGATGGGCAACCGGTCGGATCTCGAGGCCGAGATCGCCGATTTCGAACGCCAGCTCTACATCTATCTGGCGCTGTTCGGATTCGGCATGATCGCGATCAATGCGATTGCCATCTGGCTTGGCATTCGGCCGCTCTCGCGCGTGCGCCGCGCACTGGCGGAAATCCGCTCCGGCAGTGCGCAAAGGCTGGACGGCAGTTTCCCGGCCGAGATCGCGCCGCTTGCCGACGAGACCAATGCCCTGATCGAAAGCAACCGGCGCATCGTGGAACGCTCGCGAACGCAGGTCGGCAATCTGGCCCACTCGCTGAAGACGCCGCTGGCGGTGCTTCTCAACGAAGGCGCCGCGATGGGCGGGCAGAAGGGCGGGCTGATCGTCGATCAGGCGACCGCCATGCAATCGCAGGTCGAGCATTATCTGCAACGCGCCCGCGTGGCCGCGCAACGCGACAGCGTGCTGTTTCGCACGCCGGTCGTCGCGACGCTGGAAAGGCTCGTGCGCGTTCTCTCCAAGCTCAATCGTCATCTCGACATTTCCCTCGACGCACCCGACGAGGAAATCGTCTTCAGCGGCGAGAAGGAGGATTTCGAGGAACTGGTCGGCAATCTCCTGGAAAATGCCACCAAATGGGGCAAATCGACGGTCATGGTGTCCGTTCGGCGCGACGGCGACGAGCGGAAGCCGAGCTTCGTACTGACGATCGAAGACGATGGTCCCGGCATTCCTGAAGATCAGGCGCGGCTTGCGATGAAACGCGGCCAGCGCCTCGACGAGACGAAGCCGGGCACCGGGCTCGGGCTGGCCATCGTGGCGGATCTCGTCAAGGAATATGGCGGATCGTTCGAACTTGGCCGTTCGCGGCAAGGCGGACTTCGCGCAGTGATCCGTTTGCAACGCCAGCGCGACGAACTTGCCGATTGAAAGTCGTGCCGATGACAAAGTTCGGCCAAGACCCTAGCTTAGGTCTTGCTCTAATTCGACGCGGTCGTCGCGTTCAGCATGGGACGTTTCAGCTTAAATGATCATCAGATTTGCAGGAATTTTGGCCGTAGGCCTGCTCGTGTCGGGATGCATGTCGTCGCCCTCAACCGGTGGCTCGGCGCTGATCGGAGCTTTTGCCGGACCGCTGGGCACGGCCGGCGCGCAGCCCATGTCGGCCGGCATCGCAGAAGCGATGGCCGGTGGCCTGATCGGCCGCACCCTCGGCGAGGATCTCGACCGCGGTGACCGCCAGCGCGCGCTGGAGGCTGAATATAGGGCACTGGAATATACGGCCTCCGGCGAATCCGTGACGTGGCAAGGGGACGGACGCTTGTCGGGACAGGTGATGGCGGCGCCGCCCTACCGCGTCGGATCGCAGAATTGCCGGCAATACACCCACACGGTCAGTCAGAACGGCGTCGAGCGGGTCGGTCGCGGTACGGCCTGCCGCAACGAGGACGGAAGCTGGACGCCGCTGGTCTGAACCGGCGATACGAAAGGCCGCATCCCGACGTGATTGGCAATCGATCCGTGTGCCGATAGGAACGGGCATGGTTTTCTGGATTGTCGCCGCAGCGTTGACCTTCGGGGTATGTCTCGTGCTGCTTGCACCTCTGGCGCGCGGCCAAGGTGATGCGGCGGACAGCCGTGCCCATGAGATCGAGGTCTACAAGGATCAGCTTCTCGAGATCGAACGCGACATGGCGCGGGGTCTGATCAGTTCCGGCGAAGCCGAACTGGCGCGCGCGGAGATCGGCCGCAGGATCATCCGTATTTCGGATGCGCGCGATGCCGCCGCATCGATGCCGCGATCGCATCCCGCCGGGCGCTGGGTCGGGACGCTGGCCATATTGTCGCTGCCGCTGGTGAGCTGGGGGCTCTACGCGGCGACCGGCTCGCCCGGCTATCCCGCCCAGCCCTTGCAGGCCCGGCTCCAGTCCGATCCGGCGCAAGCGTCGGTCGAAGAACTGATCGCGCGGGCCGAAGCGCATCTGGCGACAAACCCGGACGACGCGCGCGGCTGGGACGTGCTGGCGCCGATCTATATGCGGCTCGGCCGTTATGCCGACGCGGCAGCGGCTTTTGCGAACGCCTCCCGTCTCGATGAGCCGACAGCAGCCCGCCTGGCGGGTGAAGGCGAAGCGCTTGCGGCGGCCGCGAACGGACAGATCACGGAGGACGCGCTGGCGCGCTTCGAACAGGCGCTTGCGCTTGCGCCCGACGATGCGCGAAGCCGTTATTTCGTCGCGCTGGCGGCCGATCAGACTGGCAATGGTGACGAAGCCCGGCGGATGTGGCAGGACATGCGCGCCGATCTGCCGGAAGGATCGCCCTGGCATGGCGTCATCGCCGCAGCGATGGAAAGCGACGGCGCGGACCCGCTTGCCGGACAATCCGAGGCGATCGAAGACATGGTGGCGGGTCTTGCGGCACGTCTGGAAGCCAATTCTAACGATGTCGACGGGTGGCAGCAACTGATCCGATCCTACATGGTATTGGACAGGCCGCAGGATGCGCAGTCGGCGTTGGAGCGCGCGCGGGCCGCATTCGGAGCCGGCTCGCCCGAAGCCGGCCATCTGGCAGCCTATGGGTTGTCGCTCGGCCTCGAAGTGGAACGTTGAGATGTCGATGACGCGCAAGCAGAAGAGACTGGCGGTGATCGGCGGCGCTTTCGGCTTCCTCGCTTTGGCGACCACGCTGACGCTCTTCGCGCTCGGCCAGAAGGCATCCTATTTCTATACGCCCGCCGACGTCGCGGAGAAGGGGGTGGCCGCCGGCGAGCGCATCCGGCTTGGCGGTCTCGTCGCGACCGGCTCGATCGCGCGCGCCGGCGGGACGGATGTGAGCTTCGCCGTGACCGACCGGATCGAGACGGTGACCGTTTCCTATAGCGGCATTCTCCCTGATCTTTTCCGCGAGGAGCAGGGCGTCATCGCGGAAGGATCGTTCGACGGTTCCGGTCGCTTCGTCGCCGACACGGTGCTCGCCCGCCATGACGAGAACTACATGCCGCGCGAAGTCGCCGACAGCATGAAGGCGCGCGGCATCTGGCAGGACGGGGAGTAGGCGCGCCATGATCGTCGAGATCGGACATTTCGCACTCGTGCTCGCCTTCGCGCTGTCGCTCGTACTGTCGATCGTCCCGCTTGTCGGAGCGCGCATCGGCGATTCCCGGCTGATGGGCATTGCCGAACCGGCCTCGCTCTCGATTCTCGTTCTGATCGCCCTCTCTTTTGCAGCCCTGACGGTCGCCTATGTCCAATCGGACTTCTCGGTCGCGAATGTCTGGGAGAACTCGCATTCGGCAAAGCCGATGCTCTACAAGATCACCGGCGTCTGGGGGAACCATGAAGGCTCGATGCTGCTGTGGGTCCTGATCCTGGCGGCATTCGCGGCGCTGGTTGCGATCTTCGGCGGCAATCTGCCGGCGACGTTGCGGGCCAATGTCCTCGCCGTGCAGGGCATGATCGCGGCTGCTTTCCTGCTTTTCGTTCTGGCAAGCTCCAACCCGTTCGAGCGGATCAATCCGCCGCCGATCGAAGGGCAGGACCTGAATCCGATCCTTCAGGACATCGGCCTCGCGATCCATCCGCCGCTGCTCTATCTCGGCTATGTCGGCTTTTCGATCTGCTTCTCCTTCGCCGTGGCCGCCCTGATCGAAGGGCGCATCGACGCGGCCTGGGCGCGCTGGGTTCGGCCGTGGACGCTGGCCGCCTGGGCCGCACTCACCGGCGGCATCGCCATGGGCTCCTACTGGGCCTATTACGAACTCGGCTGGGGCGGCTACTGGTTCTGGGACCCGGTCGAGAATGCGTCGTTCCTGCCTTGGCTGTCCGGGACGGCCTTGCTTCATTCGGCCATCGTCATGGAAAAGCGCTCGGCGCTGAAGATCTGGACGGTGCTGCTCGCCATCCTCACCTTCTCGCTCTCGCTGCTCGGCACGTTCCTCGTGCGCTCGGGCGTGCTGACGTCCGTTCATGCTTTCGCGACCGATCCGACCCGCGGCGTCTTCATCCTGATGATCCTCATCGTCTTCATCGGCGGTTCGCTGGCGCTGTTCGCCTTTCGCGCCTCGTCGCTCACGGCGGGCGGAATATTCCACCCGATCTCGCGGGAAGGCGGGCTCGTTCTCAACAACCTGTTCCTGACGACGGCCGCGGCTACAGTCCTGATCGGCACATTATGGCCGCTTCTGGTGGAATCGGTTTCGGGCGAGAAGATTTCGGTCGGCGCTCCCTTCTTCAACATGACTTTCGGCCCGCTGATCGTGCCGCTCCTGCTCGCCGTGCCGTTCGGTCCGCTGCTCGCCTGGAAGCGCGGTGATCTCTATGCGGTCAGCCAGCGGCTGTTCATGGCGTTCGGACTGTCGCTCGCGATTGCGCTCGCGACCTTCTTCATCGTCGATCGCATCAGCGCGCTGGCAGCGTTCGGCATTGCGGTGGCGTTCTGGCTGGTCTTCGGCGCCTTGACCGACCTTGCGCTGAAGTCGGGGATCGGCAAGGCAACGCCATCGGTCGCGCTGCGCCGCCTCGCTGGCCTGCCGCGCTCGGTTTTCGGCACCGCATTCGCCCATGCGGGCCTTGGCCTGACGACGCTCGGCATCGTTGCGGTCAGCGCACTCGAGGTCGAGCGGATCGCCGTCATGCAGCCCGGCGACGCGATGGACGTCGCGGGCTACGAACTGCGCTTTGACGGGCTGTTCCCCGTCGCGGGACCGAACTTCACCGAGGAGCAGGGCCGCTTCACCTATTCGGACCGTTCCGGCCGCGAACGCGGCGAAATCGTTTCGTCCAAGCGCCTCTACACCGCGCGCCAGATGCCGACGACCGAAGCCGGCATCGCCTCGCGCGGTTTCAGCCAGCTTTATGTGGCGCTCGGCGACCGGGCGCCCGATGGCGGCATCGTCGTCAGGGCATGGTGGAAGCCGCAGGTGCTGTTCATCTGGATCGGCTGCGTGGCGATGATGCTCGGCGCCGCGATTTCGCTGCTCGACAGGCGGCTGCGTGTCGGAGCGCCTGCCGCGCGTCGCGCCAGATCCGCCCAACCCGCCATTGAGCCGGCCGAATGATCGCGCGCTGGCTTGTCCTTGCCTGGCTCGCGCTCGGGACCGTCGCCGCCCATGCCGTGCTCGCCCCGAACGAGATGCTTGACGATCCGGCGCTGGAGGCGCGGGCGCGGGCGCTTTCGGCCGAATTGCGCTGCATGGTCTGCCAGAACCAGTCGATCGACGATTCCGATGCCGAACTTGCCCGCGACCTGCGCGTGCTCGTGCGCGAACGCATCGCCGCGGGTGACAGCGACGAGGCGGTGATGGATTACGTCGTCTCGCGCTATGGCGAGTTCGTGCTGCTGCGGCCGGCCTTCACGACGCGCAATGCGCTTTTGTGGGGAATGCCGGTCATCCTGCTCGTCGGCGGCGGGGCATTCCTGATCCTTTCGGCACGCCGCCGCAAGGCGGTGGCCGCCGGTCTCAGCGACGAGGAAGCCCGCAAGCTCGACAGCATTCTTGGACGTCCGGACTGACATTACGAAAGTTTCATATCGGGGAAATGGCGCCGTAATGTCGCCAGGCCTATCTCTTGGTCCATGAGGTGCAGTCGCACCGTTCTCGCTTCTCACGAGGGATTATCATGGACACAAATCGAACTTCTTCGATCAAGACACGCAAGCGCCGTCTGTTCGCGACCGTCGCGTCGCTCGCGCTTGCCGGCGCCATCGGTTTCGGCGCCGTAACCACCGGTACGCTGCCCGTCAGCGCCGAGGCCGTGCGCGTCGAGACCACGCAGCAGAACCCTGGCTTCGCCGATGTCGTCGAGCGTGTATCGCCGGCGGTCGTTTCGGTGCGGGTCGATTCGCAAGCCGCTCCGGTTTCCGATCGCGGTCGGGGCTCTCCCTTCAGTGCCCCCGGCTTCGAGGATCTCCCCGAAGACCATCCGCTCAACCGCTTCTTCCGCGAGTTTCGAGGGCAGGACGGACAGTTCGAGGGACGTCGCGGCGGCCCGCGCGGTCGCGCCGAGCGCGCCCGTCCCTCGTCGCAGGGGTCCGGCTTCTTCATTTCGAAAGACGGCTATCTGGTAACCAACAACCACGTCATTCGCGGCGGCTCGGCCTATACGGTCGTCCTCGACGACGGCTCTGAGCTTTCCGCCGAACTCGTCGGCACTGATCCGCGTACCGACCTCGCCGTGCTTAAGGTGGAAGAGGAACGCGAATTCACCTATGTCGCCTTCGCGGACGACAATGATGTGCGCGTCGGCGAATGGGTCGTCGCGGTCGGCAATCCGTTCGGCCTGGGCGGGTCGGTCACGGCCGGTATCGTCTCAGCGCGCGGCCGCGACATCGGCGCCGGCCCCTATGACGATTTCCTCCAGATCGACGCTGCCGTCAATCGCGGCAATTCGGGCGGTCCCGCCTTCAATTTGAACGGCGAGGTCGTCGGTATCAACACCGCGATCTTTTCGCCGTCCGGCGGCAATGTCGGCATCGCCTTCGCCATTCCCTCATCGACGGCCGAAACCGTCGTGACGAGTCTGATCGAGAACGGCGCCGTCACGCGCGGCTGGCTCGGCGTGCAGATTCAGCCCGTGACCGACGAGATCGCCGAATCGCTCGGTCTCGAAAGCGCGAACGGCGCTCTGATCAGCCAGCCGCAGGCGGATGGCCCGGCCGTAGCCGCCGGCATCCTTTCCGGCGATGTCGTCACGGCCGTCAATGACCAGGAGGTCGAATCCCCGCGTGAACTCGCGCGTCTTGTCGGCAATCTGACGCCGGGCGATACGGTTACGGTCGATGTGTGGCGCAATGGCGAAACGCAGGAGATCGAAGTGGAACTGGGCACGTTGCCGGGCGATGATGAACTCGCTTCGGTGGCCCCGTCCGAGACCTCGCCCACTGGCGATATCGCGCTGGCCGGGTTCGGTCTGACGGTCATCCCGTCCGAGGACGGAAACGGCCTGCTCGTCACCGATGTCGATCCCGACAGTGCGGCTGCCGAGCGCGGCATCGAGCCGGGCGATGTGATCGCGGCCGTCAACTCGCAGCCCGTCAAGTCGTCTCAGGATGTCTCGAACGCCGTTTCGTCGGCCGAAGAGGCCGGCCGCAGTGCGGTGCTTCTGCAGGTCAGCCGCGACAACTCGAACCGCTTCGTCGCGTTGCCGATCTCCCAGGGCTGACGCGCGAAGTCGAAGGTCCAGGCCGAAGGGCGGGTTCAGATGCTCCGAAACCGCGCAATGGCTGGACGTCGGACCGGTTGACGTTCAAGACTATCGGCCGGTTCCGGCGGCGGCGGGTCCCCATCACCCGCCGTCGCTTTTTTATCTGGAGACAGGCGTGTCGATGAAACTTCTGGTTATCGAAGACGATCGCGAGGCGGCCGAATATCTCGAGAAGGCATTCGACGAGGCCGGACATCGCGCCCATATCGCCGCCGATGGCGAGACCGGCTATGCGCTGGCAAGTTCAGGCGACTATGACGTGCTCGTCGTCGACCGCATGTTACCCCGGCGCGACGGGCTTTCGGTCGTGGCGGCCCTTCGCGCGCGCGGCAACGACACGCCGGTGCTGATCCTGTCGGCGCTCGGCGAGGTCGACGATCGCGTCACGGGTCTGCGTGCGGGCGGCGACGATTACCTGACCAAGCCCTACGCTTTTTCCGAATTGCTCGCCCGCGTCGAGGTCCTGAAGAAGCGGGGCGGCTCCAAGGACGTCGAGACGGTCTATCGCGTGGGCGATCTGGAACTCGACCGCCTGTCCCATTCGGTCAGGCGCGCGGCAAAGGAAATCGTGCTTCAACCGCGCGAATTCAGGCTGCTGGAATATCTGATGCGTCATGCCGGGCAGGTCGTGACGCGCACGATGCTGCTCGAAAATGTCTGGGACTATCATTTCGATCCGCAGACCAATGTCATCGACGTCCATATCTCGCGCCTGCGCTCGAAGATCGAGAGGGACTTCGACACGCCCGTCCTGCACACGGTTCGGGGCGCCGGCTACATGTTGAAGGCCTGATGCTGGCCTCGATCTCCGCATTGATGAAGACGACCGCGGCACGGCTTTCCGCGCTCTATCTGCTTTTGTTCGCGATCTGCGCCATCGGGCTCGTCTTCTACATGGGCTCGCTGACGATGCGCATGTTGACCGGCCAGATCCAGGAGACGGTCTCGGAAGAAGTGCTGAGCCTCGGACGCGCCTATAAGCGTGGCGGCCTGACGACGCTGGTGCGATTCGTCGAGAACCGTTCGCGCCAGCCGGGCGCCTATCTCTATATTCTTGCCGATCCGACCGGGCGCATTCTCGGCGGCAATGTGCAAAGCCTCGAACCGCAGGTGCTCGCACGAGAGGGATGGACCAACCGTCCGTTTGCCTATGAACGCTATGGCGAGGCCGAATCGCGCACCAACGATGTGCCCGCCGCACGGCAAGGCCCGCATATGGCGATGGCCGTGGTGGTGCGCCTTCCCAACCAGATGATCCTGCTGGTCGGCCGCGATCTGGGCGAGCCCGAGCGTTTCGGCAACGTCATCCGTCGCGCGCTGATCGTCGCCTTCGGCATGATGGGGTTGGGCGCGCTTGCCATCTGGTTCCTTGTCGGGAGACGCGCGCTTAAGCGCATCGACAATATTTCGGATGCGAGCCGGCGCATCATGGGCGGCGATCTTTCCGGCCGCCTGCCGGTTGCAGGCGCAGGCGACGAATTCGACCGGCTGTCGCAGAACCTCAACGAGATGCTGGCGCGGATCGGCGCGCTCAACGAAGGCCTGAAGCAGGTTTCGGACAATATCGCCCACGATCTGAAAACACCGCTGACCCGGCTGCGCAACCGCGCCGAAGCGGCGCTGGCCAAGGACAGCGAACCGCAGCATCGTGCAGCGCTGGAAGCGACGATCGCCGAATCCGACCAGTTGATCCGCACGTTCAACGCCATCTTGATGATCAGCCGGCTGGAATCAGGCTACTCGGCCGAGCATACATCGGCAATCGATCTTGCCGCCATCGTCGCCGATGTGGTGGAGCTCTACGAGCCTGCGGCCGAAGAGATGGGCGTCGCGCTCGCCGCCGACGCGCCTGCCGAACTGGTCATTTCCGGCAATCGCGAACTCATCGGCCAGTCGCTGTCGAATATCGTCGACAATGCGATCAAATATTCCGCCGGTTTCGGCGATGCGCCGAGCGTGCGCGTGTCTGCGCTCCGCAAGGGCAGCGAGATCGTCGTCTCCGTCTGCGACAAGGGACCGGGAATTCCCAAGGAAGAACGCGGACGGGCGACCGAGCGTTTCGTACGCCTCGAACAAAGCCGTTCGCAGCCGGGCTCCGGTCTTGGATTGAGCCTGGCGAAGGCGGTAATGACCTTTCACGGCGGACGACTTGAATTGTCGGGCGAAAACCCTGGATTATGCGTCTCGATGACTTTCCCGGCAGGCGATTCCCGAACTCCATGACCAAGAGCGACGCAAAGAGCCCGACGACACTTCAGGCATTCGGGCGCGCGTCGCTGAAACCGCTTCGTCCGGACCATGCCGTCGAACTCGTCGCCGACTTCGTCGAGACGGCGCGCGGCGACGATTGCGTGGCACTGGCCGATGCGATCGAAGCCGATTCACGCTTGGCCGCGTTCCTCGGAGCGGCATTCGACCTGTCGCCGTTCCTGCGCGATGCGGCGCGCCGTCGCCCCGCCATTCTTGATGGGCTCCTCGCAACGTCGCTCGACGAGCGGCTGGGTGCTCTCCTCGCCGATATCGGCGCGGCCGCCTTGCAGGCTGATGGCGAGACGGCGCTTATGAAATCGCTGCGGCTGTTGAAGGGCGAGGCGCACGCCTTGCTGGCGCTGGCCGACCTTGCCGGCATTCATTCCGCCGAGACGACCGTGCGGCGCCTGAGCGATCTCGCCGATGCATGTATCGGTGCCGCCATCGATTTTCTGCTGATCGAGACGCATGGGCGCGGCGCGATCAAGCTGCCTGACCCGGCCAAGCCGGGCAGGGGATCGGGCCTTGTCGTGCTCGGAATGGGAAAGCTCGGGGCGCACGAACTCAACTTCTCCTCCGATATCGACCTGATCCTGTTCGTCGACGTGGAGGCCGAAGCGATCCTCGATCCGCTCGACGCGACGGATCTCTTCTCGCGTCTTGCGCGTCGTCTCGTGCGCATCCTTCAGGACCGCACCGAGCATGGCTATGTGTTCCGAACCGACCTGCGGCTGCGCCCAGACCCCGGCTCGACGCCGCTCGCGATCCCGACCGAGGCGGCGCTGAACTATTATGAAGGCCGCGGCCAGAACTGGGAGCGGGCCGCGATGATCAAGGCGCGCCCGCTTGCCGGCGACATCGCCGCGGGCAAGGCGTTCCTTGCCGAATTGACCCCCTATATCTGGCGCAAATACATGGACTTCGCGGCGATCGCGGACGTTCATTCGATCAAGCGCCAGATTCATGCGCACAAGGGTCATGGCGAGATCGCGGTCAAGGGCCACAACGTCAAACTGGGGCGCGGCGGCATCCGCGAGATCGAGTTCTTCGTTCAGACGCAGCAACTCATCGCCGGCGGACGTTTCCAGGAACTGCGCGGGCGCCAGACGGTCGAAATGCTCGGCGTCCTCGCCGCCCGCGGCTGGATCAGTTCGGATGCACGCGATGCGCTGGCAAAGCAGTACTGGTTCTTGCGCGATGTCGAGCACGCCATCCAGATGGTTGCCGACGAGCAAAACCATGTCCTGCCGGAGGACGATGAAGGCTTGCGACGGATCGCCCTGATGCTCGGATTCGAGAACGAAACGGCGTTCTCCGAGGCGTTCCGGGCCTCGCTGCAACTGGTCGAAGGACACTATGCCGCCCTGTTCGAGACCGCGCCGCAACTGTCGCGCGGGGTCGGCAATCTGGTCTTTACAGGCGACCTCGACGACCCGGATACGTTGCAGACGCTCTCCGAACTCGGCTTCGAGCGGCCGAGCGACATTGCGCGGCTGATCCGGACCTGGCATTTCGGCCGCTATCGGGCGACGCAATCGGCCGAGGCGCGCGAGCGCCTGACCGAACTGACGCCGGCGCTTCTGGAGGCCTTCGGCCAGACCAAGCGCGCCGACGAGGCGATCCTGCGCTTCGACGAATTCCTGAAAGGCCTGCCGGCCGGCATCCAGCTCTTTTCCCTGTTCCAGTCGAACCCCTCACTTTTGAAACTTCTGGCGACGATCATGGGCGCTGCGCCGCGTCTCGCGCAGATCATCACGCGCCGCCCGCATGTCTTCGATGGGCTGCTCGATCCCGGCCTCCTGTCGGACCTTCCCAACAAGACCTATCTCGCCGACCGGCTCGACGGGTTCCTGACTGGCGTCGAACTGCATGAAGACCTGCTCGACCGGCTGCGCATCTTCGCGGCCGAGCAGAAATTCCTGATCGGCATCCGGCTTCTTTCCGGCGCGATCGACCATCGCCGCGCCGGCAAGGCCTTTTCCGACCTTGCCGATCTGACGATCGGCGCTGCGCTGGAGGCGGTGCAGACGGAATTCGCCATCCGCCATGGGCGGGTTGCGGGCGGCAAGGTCTGCATTGTCGGCATGGGTAAGCTGGGAAGCCGCGAGTTGACGGCGGGCTCCGATGTCGACCTGATCCTGCTTTACGATCACGATGCGGATGCCGAGGAGTCAGACGGAGAAAAGCCGCTCGCTCCCGCGCATTATTTCACCCGTCTCACCCAGCGGCTGATCGCGGCCGTTTCCGCACCGACGGCCGAAGGCGTGCTCTATGAACTCGATCTGCGGCTGCGCCCGTCCGGCAACAAGGGGCCTGTCGCCACTCATATCGACGCCTTCGCGAAATATCAGCGGGCGGAGGCGTGGACCTGGGAGCACATGGCGTTGACGCGCGCCCGCGCCGTCGCCGGCGACGGGGAACTGATCGCCGTCGCGAGCGGGCACGTCCTGGACGTGGTGGCGGCGAAGCGCGACGCCGCCAAGGTGCGGGCGGACGCAGGCGAGATGCGCAAGCTCATCGCGAGCGAGAAGCCGCCGCGCGATGTCTGGGACGTGAAGCTCGTCGATGGCGGCCTGATCGACCTCGAATTCATCGCGCAGGTGGCGACGCTGACGGGCAATATGGATGCAGAAGAACAGACGGCCTCGACGGTCGAAACTTTGCAGCGCCTGTCACCCGATTTCTGTGGCCCGTCGGCGCGCGACGAACTTGTCGCCGCACATGAACTCTATTCCGCCCTGACGCAGATCATCCGGCTTTGCCTGACCGGTCCTTTCGAGCCGGACGACGTGCCGCCGGGTCTCGCAGACCTCCTCTTGCGCACCACCGACCTGCCGGATTTGAAGGTGCTCGAAGCGCATTTGAAGGATACGGCGAAGACGGTGTCCGGGCATTTCGGGAAGCTGATCGGGAAGTGATCAGGCGGCCTGCTTCACGCTGATCTGTTCGCGGGCCGGGATGCGCACCGAAACGATGGTTCCGACGCCCTCGCTCGAACGGATCTTCAATGCGCCGCCATGCAGTTCCGCCAGCGAGCGCGAGATCGCAAGGCCGAGGCCGGAGCCTGTATGGTTCTTGGAGAACTGGTTCTGAACCTGCTCGAACGGCCTCCCGAGCTTCCTCAGCGCGTCCCTCGGGATGCCGCAGCCCGTATCCTCGATGCTGATGACGACCGAATTGCCGATCTTGCGGGCGCGCATGGAAATCTTGCCGCCTTCGCCGGTGAACTTCACCGCGTTGGACAGAAGGTTGAGCATGATCTGCTTGACGGCGCGACGATCGGCGAAGAGTTCCATCGTGTTGGAGATCTTGGTCTCCACATTGATCTGCTTCTTTGCCGCCTGGAGCGCGACGACGCGGATCGCCTCGTCGATGAGCGGATTGAGCTCGATGCCCTCGCGGTCGATCGAGAACTGGCCCGCCTCGATCTTCGACATGTCGAGAATGTCGTTGATGACGCCGAGGAGATAGGCGCCCGAGCCGTGGATGTCGCGGATATATTCTTCGTACTTCTCCGAGCCGAGCGGGCCGAACAGCCGCGACGACATCAGTTCGGAAAAGCCGATGATGGCGTTGAGCGGCGTGCGCAATTCGTGCGACATGTTGGCGAGGAATTCGGACTTGGCCCGGTTCGCCGCCTCGGCGCGCTCGGTCTCCTTCATGTATTCGCGGTTGAGTTCGACCAGTTCGCGCGTGCGTTCGCCTTCGGCCTTCCGGGCGAGCGAGAGATCGTGGATCGTCGCCATGAGGCGGCGTTCGGAGTCGACCAGCTTTTCCTGGTTCTGCTTGATCGGCGTGATGTCGGTGCCGACGGAAACCATGCCGCCGTCGCGCGTGCGCAGTTCGTTGACCTGCAGCCAGCGCCCGTCTCCAAGCTGGCGCTCATAGGTCGCGCCGCCGACCGGCCCGTTGGAATTGGCCAGCTTGCGCTCATGCGCGAAGGCCGTCATCCGCTTGGCGATGGTCTCGCGGCTGGTGCCGGGGAAGACGTCGGCGTCCGACAGCCCATGATCCTTCTGGAACTTGGAGTTGCACATGACGAGGTGCTGATTGGCATCCCACAGGACGAAGGATTCGTTGATGTTCTCGATGGCTGTGCGCAGCCGCAGGTCGGCCGTTTCGGAGCGCTGGGCGAGGTGGCGCTGCTCGGTGATGTCGACGGCGATGCCGACGAGGTGGATGTCGGCTGCGTCAGGGTCGTTGACCTGCGCCTTGGCCCTGATCCAGACCCAGCCGCCGCTGGCGTGGCGCATCCGGAAGATCTGGTCGAACTGGTCGGTTTCGCCTTCGGCGACGCGCTGCGCGATCGCCATCAGATCGCCGTCCTCGGGATGGATGATCTCGGAAATCGAGCCGAAGGAAAGCATTCCTTCGCAAGGCTCATAGCCGAGCATCTCGTACATCGAGCGCGACCAGTGCATCCGCCCGCGGGTCAGATCCCAGTCCCAGATGCCGCAACGCCCGCGCGTCAGCGCCATGTCGTTGCGCAGATTCGCTTCCTCGTAGATCTGGTCGGCTGCCTCGGCGCGCGCGGCCTGGGTGAAGTAGGCGTAGAGCACGACGAGGAGAACGCCGGCGGTCAGGACGAAGAGCGTGACGTTGAGTGCGAGCGCCTTGCGCCATTCCTCCAGCACCGTGTCGCGCGAGATCAGCGTGAAGGCCGCGCCTGTGCGCCCTTCGAGAAGTTCGGCTGCGGCAAACCAACTCTCCCCCGCAACGGTAACTTCCAGCACGCCGGCGCGCTGGCCGAACATGAAGAGAGGCTGGCCTTCCAAGATCAGGTTTTCCAGCGACTGGCCGACGAGCTGCTGCTGGCCCGTGGTCGCCACGATCTCGAAGTCAGCGTCCGTGATCACCAGCACCTGTTCGTCGGCGATGACGGAATGGCGTGTCGTGTCGCGCAGAACGGCTTCCGAGATCAGCCGGTCTGGCGCCGCGTCGCCATGACTGGTGCGCATCGCGTGGTAGACTTGGCTGGCGGTCAGGCCGAGCAGCCCTTTCGACGTCGCTTCCAGATCCTCTTTCCAGGCAAAGAGCGACAGCGAGCGCATCGCTGCGATGAGAAGCAGGAAGCAGATGACGAGCGTTGGGATCGAGCGGCGCAGATAAGGTTCGGCGGCCAGAAGCCGCTTATAGGCCGGCGCGGCAATGAAGCGCGCATGTCCCGCAAGGCGAACTTCCTTCCGGCGCGGCCTGCGCCAGGTAAAGAACTGCCCTGCGGCCGCGCCCCACGCGTCCGTTAGTGCCATTTGTTGGCTCCCCGAATTTCGAACCTTGCGAATCGATCCGGCAACGCCGCACTTCCGAATCGTCTATAAGGAATCAGAGCCGATTCGCGCTGTCCAGAGCGTGGGGTCAAATCTTGCTGAAATGTTGACGGATCAGGCGACGTTGCGTCCTTTCGGACTCAATAGCCGCCTGACGATTATCTCAACGTCCGCTCGACGATATCCTTGAGGTCGGTCGACAGGCCGGGAACGGAGGCGATGCGCGCCAGTTCACCGCGCGCCAGATCCTGTCGGCGGGGCTCCAACGAACGCCACGAGCGGAATGCGGTCGCAAGCCGAGCCGCGACCTGTGGATTGCGCTTTTCCACCTCGATGATGCGGTCGACGAAAAATCGATAGCCGGCGCCGTCGGCGCGATGAAAGCCGGTCTGATTGGAGCTGGCGAAGGTGCCGATCAGTGAACGCACGCGGTTCGGATTACCGATCGAGAACGCGCCATGCCGGGTAAGGTTCTCGACCCGCGACAGCGCCTTGTCGCCTGGAATGGTCGCCTGGATCTGGAACCATTTGTCGAGCACCAGCGGATTGTCGCCATAGCGGGCCTCGAAGTCGGCCAGCGCCGAAATCGATGCGGGCTCGGTCGGAAAACGATGGGCGAGGACGGCAAGCGCCGCCGCGCGCTCGGTCATGTTGGTTGCCTGGCGATACTGACCGGCGGCGAGTTCGGGTGTGCCGCGGGCAGCGGAGGCGTAGTCGAGCAGCACATTGCGCAACGCACGCCGACCGGCACTTTCCGCATCGGGCGAAAATGAATCGGTTCCTGCAAGATCGGCGTAAAGCGTCTCGAATGATTCACGATTTGCTTCTGCGATCACATCGATAAGCGCGTCGCGCGCACCAAGGATGGCATCGGGATCAATATTGGAGCCGATCTCGCGGGCAATGTCCGCCTCGCTTGGCGGCGTCAGCGCAAGCGCGCGATAGGCCGGCTCCAGCCTATCGTCGGCGGCGATGGCGCCGAGCACTTCCGCAAGCCGTCCGGCAATGTTGCTTTGCGGGGCAGGGGTCTTGCTCGTCTCGATCAGATGATCCGACAGAAGCCCGTTGAGCGCCTGCCAGCGCGCGACGAGGTCGCTGTCGTGGCGCGCCAGGAACAGGCGGTCGTCGAGGCTCTGCTCGCTCGCAAGCGTGACCGGCGCCGAGAAGCCGCGATTGAGCGATATCGACGGTCGTTGCGAAAGTCCGGCGAACCGAACCGCCTGCCGACGCTTCTTCAGGTGAATGACGCCACCGGTGAAGTTGGCATCCGCGGGCGCGGCTTCGAGGTCGTTTCCGTCCTGACCGACGAGCCCCATGGCGAGTGGAATGTGCATCACCCGCTTGCGGCTTTCCGACGGCGTCGGCGGCACCGACTGCTCGATGTCGAGAGTCAGTTCGCCGCGCGCCTCGTCATAGGAACTGGAGACGCTGACATGCGGCGTGCCGGCCTGGTGATACCAGAGCGCGAACTGCGAAAGGTCGCGGCCCGAGACGTCCTCGAATACCTTGAGGAAATCCTCGATCGTCGCCGCGTCGCCGTCATGACGCTCGAAATAAAGGTCCATGCCGCGCCGGAACGTCTCTGCGCCGAGAATGGTGCGGATCATCCGCACGACTTCCGAGCCCTTCTCGTAGACCGTCGCCGTGTAGAAATTGTTGATTTCCCGGTAGCGGCGGGGGCGCACCGGATGGGCGAGCGGCCCCTGATCCTCTGGAAACTGGAGCGACTTGAGCGTCCGCACTTCCGAGATGCGCTTGACCGCGCGCGAGCGCATGTCCGCGGAGAACTCGTGATCGCGAAAGACGGTCAGGCCTTCCTTGAGGCAAAGCTGGAACCAGTCGCGGCAAGTGATTCTGTTGCCTGTCCAATTGTGGAAGTACTCATGCGCGATGATCGCCTCGATATTGGCGAAGTCGGCATCGGTCGCGGTCTCCTCATCGGCAAGGACATATTTGTCGTTGAAGATGTTGAGACCCTTGTTCTCCATCGCGCCCATGTTGAAATCGGAAACGGCGACGATGTTGAAGACGTCGAGGTCGTATTCGAGGCCGAACATTTCCTCGTCCCAGCGCATCGAGCGCTTGAGCGCGTTCATGGCGTAAGTCGCGCGGGCTTCCTTGCCCTTCTCGACATAGATGCCGAGTTCGACCGCGCGGCCGGACCGCGTGGTGAAGCTGTCCGTGACCTTGCCGAGGTCGCCGGCGACGAGCGCGAAGAGATAGGAGGGCTTGAGATGCGGGTCGTGCCAGACGGCATAGTGCCAGCCATCCGAAAGGTCGCCGTTTTCGACCGGATTGCCGTTGGACAGAAGGATCGGCGCCGTCGCTTTCGGCGCCTCGATGCGCACTGTGTAGACCGACATCACGTCGGGACGGTCGAGGAAATAGGTGATGCGGCGAAAGCCCTCCGCCTCGCATTGCGTGCAGTAGACGCCGTTGGAGAGATAAAGACCCATCAGCGCCGAGTTGGCCTCCGGCGCCAGTTCGGTTTCGATGACGAGCGTGAACGGGCCTTTCGGCAGGTGGGCGATGGTGAGTTGATCGGGCGTTGCGCTGTAATCCTGCGCCGTCAGTTGCGTGCCGTCGAGCGCCAGCGACAGGAGCTTCAGTCCGTCGCCGTCGAGCACCAGCGGCGCATCGAGCGCGGTATCCGCGCGCCTTTCGATGGAAAGCGTGGCGATCACGCGCGCATGGTGCGGGTCGAGCCGGAAGGCGAGGCCGGTCGCGCGGATGGCGTAGTCGCTCGGGCGGTAGTCCTCGAGACGGTAGACCTTTCCGGTGTCGATCGTCATGCTTTGCCCCTGGATATGCGGAAACGGTCTGCCGCACTCCGCGAGAATTGATCGGCTGGCCGGTCTTTACACGATGCTGGCCCTCGACAAAACTGTCGGTCCGCGCCAGTTCACTGGCATTCTTCCCACGACCCGGAAAGCTTTCCATGAATGTTATGACGCCGAAGTTCGGAATGGGTGCGCCCGTCCGTCGCCTCGAAGACGATGCCTTCATCCGGGGGCAGGGCCGCTATACCGACGATATGACGCGCGAAGGCGTGCTGCACGGCTATGTCGTCCGCTCGTCCGTCGCGAAGGGTTCCTTCACCATCGGTTCGACGGAAGCGGCGCTCAGCAGCGACGGCGTCAGGCTCGTGCTGACCGGCGCGGACATTGCCCATCTGGGCGCGCTGAAGTCGGGCGCGATGCAAAAGCAGCCGGACGGAAGCCGAGCGCCGACGCGCGACATCCCGATCCTGTGCGCGCGCGAAGTGGCGTATGTCGGCGATGCCGTCGCCTTCATCGTCGCCGAGACGCGGGCGCAGGCTCAGGATGCCGCCGACCTGATCGAAATCGACTATGAGTCCGCAGACGCAGTTGCCGATATAACGGCCGCGCTGGCGCCCGATGCGGCTCTCGTCTGGGACGAACGGCCCGGGAACGTCGCCTTCGAATACCGGCTGGGCAAGGCGGACGAGGCGAAGGACGCTTTTGCGAAGGCCGCTCATGTCTCGCGCATCGAGTTCCGGAACAATCGTCTGGTTTCCAACTACATGGAGCCGCGTTCCGCGCTCGGCGAATGGATCGAAGGCGAGGATCGGTTTACCCTGACGACCGGTTCGCAGGGCGTTCATTCGATGCGCCGGGTGCTGTGCGATCAGGTCTTCGGCATCGGCCATGACAAGCTGCGCGTCGTCACACCCGATGTCGGCGGCGGCTTCGGCACCAAGATGTTCACCTATCGCGAATATGCTCTGGTGCTCGAGGCGGCCAAGCGGCTCGGCCGTCCGGTCAAGTGGACGAGCGACCGCACCGAGCATTTCCTGACGGACGCCCATGGCCGCGACAATCTCGCGATCGCCGAAATGGCAATGGATGGCGAAGGCCGTTTCCTTGCGCTTCGCGTGAAGACCGAGGCCAATATGGGCGCCTATTGTTCGCAGGTCGGCCCGTTCATCCCCTGGGTGGGGGCGACGATGTCGACCGGCGTCTACGACATCCCCGCGCTCGACGTTACGATTCGAGGAATCTACACCAACACGACGCCCGTCGATGCCTATCGCGGAGCCGGGCGGCCGGAAGCGGCCTTCCAGCTCGAAAAGCTGGTCGATCAGTGCGCGCGGGACATGAAGCTTTCGGCGCCCGAGATCCGCCGGCGCAATTTCATCCGCCCCGAGCAGTTTCCCTACACCACCCCGACCGGCCGCAAATACGATGTCGGCGAATTCGACGGCCATCTGACGGCGGCGCTCGAACGCGCCGAATGGGAGGGCTTCGAGGCCCGCAACACCGACGCGAAGTCGAAAGGCCGCATTCGCGGCATCGGGCTGGCGACCTATGTCGAGGCCTGCGCCTTTGCCGGTTCGGAGCCGGCCCATATCGAACTCGGCCCGGACGGGAACATCACGCTCTCGATCGGCACCCAGTCGAACGGGCAGGGCCACGCGACCGCCTATGCGCAGTTCGTCGCCGAAAAGCTGAACATCGACATATCGCGGATCACGGTCCACCAGGGCGACACCGACCGGCTGGAGAAGGGCGGCGGCACGGGCGGTTCGCGCTCGATCCCGCTCGGCGGCGTCTCGGCCGCCCGCGCCGGCGAGGACCTCGCCGAAAAGCTGAAGCGGATCGCCGCAGATGAACTCGAAGCCGCGCCGGCCGACATCGAACTCGTCGACGGCACGGCGAAGATCGTCGGCACGGACCGGGTGATCGACTTCGCCGGGATCGCGCGCGCGGCGAAGAACGACGAGGATTTGAAGGGTTTCGGCGAGTTCGTTCAGGACGAAGCGACCTATCCGAACGGCACCCATATCTGCGAGGTCGAGATCGATCCGGAAACCGGCGGGACCGAGGTCGTACGCTATACGATCGTCGATGATTTCGGTGCGACGGTGAACCCCGTCCTGCTTGCCGGCCAGGTCCATGGCGGCGTCGTGCAGGGCATCGGCCAGGCGCTTTGCGAGGAGGCGGTCTATGGCGAGGACGGCCAGCTCGTCACGGCCAGCTTCATGGATTATGCCGTGCCGCGCGCCGACGATTTCCCGAACTTCCATTTCGAGACCCGCAACGTGCCGTCCACCACCAATGCGCTCGGCATCAAGGGCGCGGGCGAAGCGGGCACGATCGGCGCGACGCCGGCCGCGCTCAATGCGGTGACGGATGCGCTTTGGCGCGCCTACGGGATCGGCCACATCGAAATGCCTGCTACGCCACAGCGCGTATGGCAGGCGATTCAAGCTGCAAAATAGGTTAACTGGGTAATCGATTTTCGATTCGGCGCGGCGGTATCGTCGCCGCGCAATTCTGGCGAACCGGCGAATGAACAGACAAGAGGTGGAAGCCCTTTACGCGGACAAGAATCCGCTGACCGGCATTCTGCTCAAGGTCATTTCCGTCGCGACCTTCGTCGCCATGGCGTCGCTGATCAAGGCGGCCGGCCGCGTGCCGGCGGGCGAGATCGTCTTTTTCCGCTCCGCCTTCGCCATCCTGCCGATCCTGATCCTGCTCGCCTGGCGGCACGAACTGCGCTCGGCGCTGAAGACCGCGCGCCCGTTCAGCCATGTCGCGCGTGGGCTCGTCGGCGTCACGTCCATGGGGCTCGGCTTCTTCGCCCTGACGCGCCTGCCGCTGCCCGAGGCGATCACGCTCAACTATGCGCAGCCGCTTCTCGTCGTCGTGTTTTCGGCGCTCTTCATGGGCGAGGTCGTGCGGCTGTTCCGCTGGAGCGCCGTCGTGGTCGGGCTCGTCGGTGTCGTCATCATCTCCTGGCCGAAGCTGACGCTTTTCACCGATGGCTCGGCGATGGGCAATGACGAGGCCTTGGGAGTGACGGCGGCGCTGCTTGCCGCTGGCGTCTCGGCCATCGCCATGCTTCTGGTCCGCCGTCTGGTTCACACCGAAAAGACCGCCACCATCGTCCTCTGGTTCTCGCTTACATCGACGGTCGCCGCGCTCGGCACGCTTCCTTTCGGCTGGATCGCGCTCACCGGCGCACAGGCCGGCTACCTTGTCGGAGCGGGAATTTGCGGCGGCGTCGGCCAGATACTGATGACGGAGAGCTACCGCCATGCACCGATGTCGACCATCGCGCCCTTCGAATACACCTCGATGATCCTCGGCATTGCCGTCGGGTTTTTCGTCTTCGGCGATCTGCCGACGATCTACACGCTCGTCGGCGGAACCATTGTCGTAGGCGCAGGCCTCTTCATCATCTGGCGAGAGCAGAGACTTGGCCTCAAGCGCGGCCAGGCCCGAAAGGTCACGCCGCCGACGTGACCTGTTGGTGCAGGAAGGCAGTCGTCGCTTCGTCTGCCGGGAAGAAGGTTTCGATCGCCAGTTCCGACAGTGAAATGTCGAGCGGCGTTCCGAACACGGTGATCGTCGAGATGAAGGACAGTACCTCGCCATTCATCCTCATCCTCAGCGGAACGGCGATATCGTTGCCGTCATCCGCCAGCGATTTCGGCACGCCCGGCTGGCCGGGATAGGCGGAGAGTTCCGCCAGAAGTTTTTCCAGCCGGTCGTCGCCAGAGACTTCGACCTGGCGCTTCAGCCTACCCAGAAGATGCGCCCGCCACGATCCGAGATTGAGGATGCGTGGCGCCAGCCCTCTGGGGTGGAGGCTGAGCCTCAGGACATTGACGGGCGGCTGCAAGAGGGCCGTATCCCCGATATCGGCCAGAAACGACCCGATCGCGTCATTGGCCGCGATCATGTTCCACTGGTTGTCGACCGCGATCGCCGGGTTCGGCTCATGTCCTTTCAAGACCTGCTCGACGGCGCGCATGGCCGGTGCGAGCGATCGGTCGTCGAGCTTGCGCTCGCTGAAGCCTGGAGCGAATCCGGCGGCGAGCAATAGCTGGTTGCGCTTGCGCAGCGGGATGTCGAGCTGTTCGGCCAGCCGCAGCACCATGTCGCGCGACGGCTTTGCGCGCCCGCTCTCCATGAAGCTGAGATGCCGCTGGGAGATTTCGGCGTCCGTCGCCAGATCGAGTTGGCTCAGGCGCCGGCGCGTGCGCCATTCCTTTAGGAGATCGCAAAACGGGGCGGCGTCGAGTTGTGTCTGCATGGCTTCAATCTATCTGACGGCCTTCGTTCCGACGATTACCTTACGGGTAATCGCACGGTCGCACACGCTCTGTCATCGTCCGGTCATTCGGCGGAATGCCGAAGCCGAGAGATCAACGAACGGAGCAGATCATGTCCATCGAAAACACACCTTTCCTTCGCAACACGCTTCTTGCAGATGCCGCCATGGGCGTGGCGGCGGCCCTGCCGACGATCTTTGCCGCCGGCTTCCTGTCGCGGCTTTTGGACTTGCCGGAAGGTCTTATCTTTTGGGCCGGGGTCGCGCTTTTGCCGATAGCGGTCCTGCTTGTAGCGATGGCGCGCAAATCCATCGTCCCGGCGGTATGGCTGAGCGAGATCGTGCTGATCAACGGCCTTTGGGCCGCAGCAAGCTTCGCGATCCTGCTGTCCGGTCTCGTCCGGCCCAACATCTTCGGCGCAGCTTTCATCATCGCACAGGCGCTTGCGGTGGCGACTTTCGCGGTCCTTCAATTCAGGGCGCTACGTGCCGGCCGGATGCGCGTCGCCTGAACCCGGTTGCAGGGCTGCCAGCCGCGCCTTGATCTCCAGAAGGTCGCGCCAGGCGAGCTTCTTGTGTGCCGGGTTGCGCAGGAGGTAGGCCGGGTGGAGAAGGGGCATGGTCGGGATCGCCAGGCCGCTCGCGGCCTTGTGCTCCCGCCACGTTCCCCGCAGGCGCGTGATGCCCTCGCTCGTGTTGAGCAGGATCTTGGAAGAAGGCCCGCCGAGCGCGACGAGCACCTTGGGTTTGACGAGTTCGATCTGCCGCTCGATGAACGGGCGGCAGATTTCCGTTTCGATCGGCGTCGGCGTGCGGTTGCCGGGGGGGCGCCACGGGATGACATTGGTGATATAGGCGCTCGTCCGGTCGAGTCCGATCGCCGCCATCATCCGGTCGAGCAACTGTCCCGACCTGCCGACGAAGGGGCGGCCCTCGATATCCTCGTCGCGGCCTGGCGCTTCGCCGACGAACATGATGTCCGCCTCGCCATTGCCATCGCCGAAAACGAGGCTCTTGGCGGTGAATTTCAGATTGCACCCGTCGAACTGCTCAATGAACGCCCGAAGTTCGGAAAGGGACCCGGCTTCGCGGGCCAGAATTCGCGCGCTTTCGCTCTTGCCTTCGTCGGGGACGGTCGCCTGAACGCGGGTCGGGGGGGCGGGCACATGGGCATAGGCTGCGGCCCGCTGCGGATCGACGGGCGGCGCGGCTGGAACCTGTTGCGCTTCGGCACGCGGCGCCTTTGACGGTTCCACCACAGCGAATCGATCGACCGCCTCGTCCATGAGCGCGTCGTCCACGCCGCTGTCGGCGTAGAAGAGAAGAAGCTCGCGCAGGTTGATCATGTCGGCCATACGTTCTCTATACCCATCGCGAGGCAAGGGGCCAAGCGCGTCCTTGTTTGACGTTTACGTCAACGGAATATAGATTGACCGCTACGGCCTGTCGCATGGCGACAGATATGGTTTCGCTAAGGAAACCGATGCGATAAGCACGCATTATGACATCAGGCAGCGTCGTCGATGACGCGACCGAGACAAGCGGGTGGGAGACCGACATGAGCGAAGTTGAACGCGAAAGCATGGAATTCGACGTGGTGATCGTGGGCGCCGGTCCCGCAGGTCTCGCCGCCTCGATCCGCTTGAAGCAGCTCAATCCGGACCTCTCGGTCGTCGTGTTGGAAAAGGGCGCCGAAGTCGGCGCGCATATCCTGTCGGGCGCCGTGGTCGATCCGATCGGAATCGACCGCCTGTTGCCGGATTGGCGCTCGGAGAGCGATCATCCCTTCAAGACGCCGGTGACGGACGATCAGTTCCTGCTGCTTGGCCCGGCCGGCTCGATCCGCATCCCCAATTTCCTGATGCCGCCCTTGATGAACAATCACGGCAACTACGCCGTCTCGCTGGGCAATGTCTGCCGCTGGCTCGCCGGTCATGCGGAGGCGCTGGGCGTCGAAATCTATCCCGGTTTCGCGGCTGCCGACCTGACCTACAATGACGAAGGCGCGGTCACCGGCGTCGTCACCGGTGACATGGGCGTCGAGCGCGACGGCACGCATGGTCCGTCCTATGCGCCCGGCATGGCGCTGCTCGGCAAATATGTACTGATCGGCGAGGGCGTGCGCGGCTCGCTCGCCAAGAAGCTGATCGAGAAGTTCGAGCTTTCGAAGGACGCCCAGCCTCAAAAGTTCGGCATCGGCCTGAAAGAACTTTGGGAGGTTTCTCCCGAAAAGCACAAGCCCGGCCTCGTCCAGCATTCCTTCGGCTGGCCCCTGAATTCGAAGACGGGCGGCGGCTCGTTCCTCTATCACCTCGAAGACAATCAGGTCGCGGTCGGCTTCGTCGTCCATCTGAACTACAAGAACCCGTATCTCTCGCCCTTCGAGGAATTTCAGCGCTTCAAGACGCATCCGGCGATCCGCGACACGTTCGATGGCGGCAAGCGTCTCTCCTATGGCGCGCGCGCGATCACCGAGGGCGGCTACCAGTCGGTGCCGAAGCTGACCTTCCCCGGCGGCGCGCTGATCGGCTGCTCGGCCGGCTTCGTCAACGTGCCGCGCATCAAGGGCTCGCACAATGCGGTCCTGTCGGGGATGCTGGCGGCCGAAAAGGCGGCGGAAGCGCTCGCCGCCGGACGCACCAACGACGAGTTGGTTTCCTACGAGGCCGAATGGCGCGGCAGCGACATCGGCAAGGATTTGAAGCGGGTGCGCAACGTCAAGCCGCTCTGGTCGAAATTCGGCACCTGGATCGGCGTCGGGCTCGGCGGGCTCGACATGTGGACCAACCAGCTCTTCGGCTTCTCCTTCTTCGGCACGCAGAAACACGGCAAGCCGGACCATGCCGCGCTGGAGCCGGCCGAAAAACATTCGCCGATCGCTTATCCGAAGCCGGACGGCGTCCTGACCTTCGACCGCCTGTCCTCTGTCTTCCTGTCCAACACCAATCACGAGGAAAGCCAGCCGATCCACCTTCAGGTGAAGGACCCCGAACTGCAGAAGCGCTCGGAATACATGGTCTTCTCCGGTCCCTCGACGCGCTATTGTCCGGCCGGCGTCTATGAGTGGGTCGATGCGGACGGCAACGGCCTGACCGGCGGCCCGGCGTCGCCGACCAAGGGTGGCGAGGTCTCGCATAGCGAGCCCGACGCGCGCTTCGTCATCAACGCGCAGAACTGCGTCCACTGCAAGACGTGCGACATCAAGGACCCGAACCAGAACATCAACTGGGTTCCGCCGCAGGGCGGCGAAGGACCGGTCTATCCGAATATGTGATCGTTGGCTGGCGGGCGTCATCCCGGCCGCAGTCGAGCATAGCGAGACGAAGAGCCGGGAGCCATTCCGTGCCCTCCAAAGTCACGGAATGGCTCCCGGCTATGGCCTCGTCGCTGCGCCCCGATACCATTCCGGGATGACGCGCTACTTGCGCATCGCCTGCAACACGTCCGCCTCCGGCTCCCGCGGCAGCAGCGAAAACTCCACCAGAACCGGCAGATGGTCGGACCCGACCGCCGGCAATGCCCGCGCCGTGCCGACCACGACGCCGCCCTTGGCCATGATCTGGTCGATCGGCAGGCCGACCCAACGCCGCCAGCCATCCGGCAGGCGGCGGTCGAGATAGGTCGGACCGATGCCGCGCACGATGCGCAGGCCGCCGAGTTCGGCGACGCGGCGCACCGTCTGGCTCCACGGGACGGCATTGAAATCTCCGGCGAGGATCGCGCTGTCGGAAAGATTCGGCAGGTCGTCTTCGATGCGCGACAGGTGCCAGGACTGGCCGAACGGCCAGGGCCAGCCCAGATGCATGGCGACGACGCTTGCCCTGCGCCCGGCGAAGTCGATCTCGACATTGGCGAAGGAACCGCGGTCGCCGCAGGCGTCGGTCGGGTCGGAGACGAATGGCCGGCGCGACAGGATCGCAACGCCACCGATACGGGTCGGCGGCGGGCATATGATGCGATGGGGATAGGCGGCGTCGAGGACCGCCAGGCGCTCGGCCCAGACATCCGAGACTTCGGTCAGCGTGACGATGTCTGGCCGGTGTTCGCCGATCGCGGAAAGCACGCGTTCCGGCGTCTCGTTGTCGTAGCGCAAATTCAGATGCATCAGCCGGAAAACCGGCATCGACCGCGCGTCGAGATCCACGATCATGTCGGCTTTGCGCGCGGATTCGTCTGAGAACGCGCCGATGGTCGCCCAGATCGCGCCCATGCCGAGCAGGGCAGCGAACGCAGCCTCCGGCCAGTAGCGAAGGGCAGCGAGCGGCAGGATCGCGATCAGCAGCACCGCCGCAAGATGGATGCGAAAATGCGAGAAGGAATCGAAGGCCGGATGGATGCGCCCCATGAAGCCGAAGGTCAGCGCCACCGCAACGGCAAGGACGCCGAAGAGTGCGGCGAGCCTGACAAGAAGCGACCAGTCGATACGCATGTCCTTCTTACTGGAACGCCGTCTCGGAGAAGCTGCGCAGCTTGCGTGAATGCAGCTTTTCCGGCGCCATTTCAGCGAGTTTTTCGAGCGCCCGGATACCGATCGTCAGGTGCTGGGCTACCTGGCGCTTGTAGAAATCCGTGGCCATGCCGGGAAGTTTCAGTTCGCCGTGCAGCGGCTTGTCGGAAACGCACAGAAGCGTTCCGTACGGCACGCGGAAGCGGAACCCGTTCGCCGCGATGGTGGCCGATTCCATGTCGAGCGCGATGGCGCGGCTTTGCGACAGGCGTTGCACCGGGCCGCGTTGTTCGCGCAGTTCCCAGTTGCGGTTGTCGATGGTGGCGACGGTGCCCGTACGCATGATCCGCTTCAACTCGTAGCCGGAAAGCCCGGTCACCTCCGCGACGGCTTCCTGAAGCGCGACCTGTATTTCCGCAAGCGCCGGGATCGGCACCCAGACCGGCAGATCGTCGTCGAGCACATGGTCTTCGCGCACATAGGCATGGGCGAGGACGTAATCGCCGAGCGCCTGCGTGTTGCGCAGGCCCGCACAGTGGCCGAGCATCAGCCAGGCATGGGGGCGCAGCACCGCGATATGATCGGTGATCGTCTTGGCGTTGGACGGGCCGACGCCGATATTGACCATGGTGATGCCGCCATGACCCTCGCGCGTCAGGTGATAGGCCGGCATCTGCGGCATCCGCGTGGGGCTCGCGCCATCATGCGGCATGGTCTCGCCGGCCTTGGTTATGACATTGCCCGGCTCGACGAAGCTCGTATATCCCCCGCCGCCATCGGCCATCAGATTGCGGGCGTGGACGCAGAATTCGTCGATATAGAACTGGTAGTTGGTGAAGAGCACGTAGTTCTGGAAATGTTGCGGGCTCGTCGCCGTGTAATGCGTCATCCGGTGCAGCGAATAGTCGATGCGCTGCGCGGTGAAGGGCGCCAGCGGCATCGGGTCGCCCGCCAGCGGCTCATAGGTGCCGTTGGCGATGTGGTCGTCCGTAGCGTTGAGGTCCGGCACGTCGAAGAGATCGCGCAGCGGCCGCTTGATCCGGTCTGCGACCGACGCCTCGACATAGGTGCCTTCGAGAAAGGCGAAATGGAGCGGGATCGGCGTCTCGGATTCGGCAACGGTGATCGGCACGCCATGATTGCGCATCAAAAGCGTGAGCTGGTCGAGCAGGTAGCTGTCGAAGAGGTCGGGCCGCGTGATGGTGGTCGTGTAATGGCCGGGCTGGGGCATGTGGCCATAGGCGAGGCGGCTGTCGACGAGCGAGAAGGACGAGGTCGTGACGCCGACCTCCGGATAGTAGGCTCGAAAGCGCTTGTGCTCGATCTCGCCTTCGGCAAGGCTGGCGAAGCTGTCGCGCAGAAACTGCGTGTTGCGCGTGTAGAGTGCCTTCAGCGCCTCGATCGCCTCGCGGGCGTCCGTGAAGCTTTTCGGCGGGAAGGGCGGCGGGCTCGAGACGTGCTCGATGGCGGCTGGGTAGATTCTCTTTTCCATGACCCATTATAGAGGGTCGTGATGTCGGTTGCGAGACGGTCGCACGCCTCCATGCAACGACTTTTCGCCTCATCCTGTGCGTTGCAGGCTCATCAGCAGCACGAAGCCGACGCCGCCGCCCCGGCTGGAGGTGTCCTCGATGAAGGCCGGCCCCGATGCAGAGCCCTGGGTGGCGAAGCCGAGCGGCGTTGCAAGTGCGGCCATGACGAGAAAGACGCGCGAAGCCATCTTGAAGCCGTTGCGGATCGTGATGCGGTCGCGCTGCATTGTGCGTTCTCCTCGTCTATCTCGATTGCACGTCGCCGCAGGACGGCGCGCGGTCGAACAGGCAGTTGGTCGGCGATTTCAGATCGAGCACGCGGGCCGGGCGGCTGGCTTCCGCCACCAGAATGGAAAGGCCCATTCCGAAGAACATCATCATCAGGCAGACGATGGAAAACCGGCGCGCCAACATCTTCGATCCCTCGTTCGAGCGTTGCCTTGTCGAATGTTGGCCGGATCATGGCAGGCGCGCGCTGAACTACGTCTGAGGGGGGCGTTCATCGGCGCTTCATGTAGATTGAAAATCGGTAATCGTGAGGTTCAGTCAGCCTACGACACGCCACAAATGAAAAAGGCCGCTGTCGCATTGGCGGCAGCGGCCGGTATTGAGGGTCGATAGGCTACTGGCGGGTCAGGTCTTCCCCGCGGCAGATGAGTCCACCCATGACGCAGCCGCTCATCTTCATGGTGTTGCCGTTGACGGTAGCCTTGCCGTTATACGTCTTGCCTTCGTCGAGCACGTTGACGGTGCCCTTGTAGCTGGCGCCCGAGCCAGCCATCGTGCCGATCGGCTGGCCATTATATTCGCCCGAACGCACGGTGCCGCAAAAGCCGCCGGAACAGGGCGCGAATTCGATCATCGTGCCGTTGCCGCGCTTCCACATGCCCACGATCGGCTCGGCCGCGAATGCGGGTGCCGACACGAGAGCGCAAGCAGCCAAAGCTGCCCAGAACTGAACCTTCATCAATTTCCTCCCAAAACGCGAAGCATCCCGAAAAGCTTACGCATACGTAAACGTAATCGAGTTCAAGTCGGAAGGAAAGTGTCTCTCGGCGCCGAAGCGAAGCCATTTTGCGAAAGATCGCAGGAAGAGGTTTTCGCGGCGTCAGCTAAAAAGGCGGAATTCAAGGTTAGCGCCAGGTAAACGCGAAATGTGGCAATTGTCTTGAAGTTCTCTAAACGGCCGCGCAGTTGCGGGCTTCCCATGCTTAACGAATTGGGCCGTTTACTGAAAATTCGAGCTTTGTTTGAACCTCGTTAAGCACGCCTTTTTACGGCGGATTCAAGCCTGCCGGGCATTCTCTCCCCATCACACGGCAACAAGGGAAGCACGGAAAAATCCGGCTCTCGCGATGGAACAGGGGACTTGAAAATGGCACGCTACGAAATGATCGAAGCCGGCATCGGCTCCACTGCAAAGGCCGACATTCTCTTCGAACTGGGCATGATGTATGCGACCGGCCGCGACTGCGAAGTCGACGTCATCGCCGCCCACAAATGGTTCAACATCGCAGCCATCAAGGGCAGCGACCGCGCGGTGCAGCTTCGCCAGGAACTGTCGGCATCGATGTCGAAGCCCGACATCGCCAAGGCGTTGCGCGAAGCGCGCGAATGGATGACGACGCACTGATCGTCAACTCGAACGACCGGCAACAGAGCGGGAAGACCCGCCGGGCCGCACAGGGAAAGCGAACACGAAGGCAAAGGGCCGCCTCCATCGGGAAGCGGCCCTTTTCATTTCGACGAAATCAAGATCAGTCGGAATAGGCGCGATCCAGAAGCTCCATCGTGATGTCGGCGCAGGCGCGGGCTTCCTCGCGCGGGCCACACTTCACCTCGACCTTCACGCCGCCATCCTCGTCGACCTCGACCTTGAATTCGGAACCTTGCGCGCGTCGCATCGCACGCCAGCCCTGACCGCCGCGCGGACGTTCGCCGCGCATGTGATGGCGCGGGCCGCCATGACGTCCCATGCGATCGGGTCCGCCGCGCCGCTCGCCCATGGCGGCGTCGCCTTCGGGGCCGTCGACCAGTTCTTCGTCCATCGCCTCGGGATTGGGCGGGGAACCGGGCTGTTCGGCGGTCGGGGCGCCGCCACCGGGTGGCGGGGGAGCGGGCGGTGTCTGAGCGAAGGCAACCGAACTCGACAGCGCGAGGGCGGAAAAAGCGAGGAGCAGTGAACGCATGAAATCCTCCGTTGGGGTTTGCATCTCCCAACGGTTGACGATTCCGGCCGTTCCGTCGCGAAGAACAGCCGCCGATCACGATTTTGCTTCAGCCCGTCAGTGCGGGCGCTGCTGCCTCTTCGAAGCGCACCAGCACGGTGCCGTCCGTCACCTGTCCGCCTTCGGCGACGATGTCGGCGATCGTGCCGTCATGCGGCGCGGCGATCGTGTGCTCCATCTTCATCGCTTCCAGCACCAGCAGCGCCTGCCCCTTTTGCACGGTATCGCCGGGCTGCACGCGCACCATCTTGACGAGGCCCGGCATCGGCGCGCGCAACGCATCGCCGCCGCCCGCCGCGTCTTCGGCACGCGCGAACGGATCATCGAGCGTGAAATCATGGCTGCCGGTCTCGTCGAAGACAGTGACGTGGCCCTTCCACAAGGCCGCGCGGGCGCGGTCGGCTTCGGAGAGAATGAATCTCTCGCCGTCGATCTCGGCCTCATACCGCCCATCGGCGCGGGTTTGAACCCGGCCCGAGCGCCGCGTCTCGCCCGCCGAAAGCTCGACCGACTTCGAAAGTCCGCCGAAATGGCCGTACCCGACGAGTTCGGACCATGGATCTCCGTCGCGCACCGCTGCCGCGCCTGCGGCGGCGAGTGCGGCGATGGCGGCTGCGCGTGGCGTTGCCTTTCCGGGACGGGTGAGTTCGGTCTGCTTGCGCGCGATCAAACCCGTATCGACATTGCCCGACGCGAAATCGGCATCGGAGGCAAGGGCCGACAGGAAACGCGCATTGACCGTCGAGCCGGCGACCTGCGTGGCGTCGAGCGCTTCCACCAGCCCGGCAAGCGCCGCCGTCCGGTCGCCGGCATGGACGATGACCTTGGCGATCATCGGATCGTAGAACGGGCTGATCGTGTCGCCGGCGCGTACCCCGGTATCGATGCGCAGCGCGGCGCCGGATTGCAGCGCGTCGGGAAACTGGAGGTGATGCAGCGTACCGATTGCCGGCAGGAAGTCGCGTGTCGCATCCTCCGCATAAAGCCGCGCCTCGACGGCATGACCCGAAAGACCGATTTCCTCCTGCCGCAGCGGGATCGCCTCGCCGGACGCGACACGAAGCTGCCATTCGACCAGGTCGACGCCGGTGACGAGTTCCGTGACCGGATGCTCGACCTGAAGGCGCGTATTCATCTCCATGAACCAGAACCGGTCCGGGCGAAGCCCGTCAGATGCATCGACGATGAATTCGATCGTGCCGGCGCCCGAATAGCGGATCGCCTGCGCGGCCTTGACGGCGGCCGACGTCATCGCCGCGCGCATGGCCTGATCCATGCCGGGGGCGGGGGCCTCCTCGATCACCTTCTGGTGGCGGCGCTGGGCCGAGCAGTCGCGCTCGAACAGATGGACGACATTGCCATGATTGTCGCCGAAGACCTGCACTTCGATATGGCGCGGCTTGGAGACGTATTTCTCGACCAGCACCCGGTCGTCACCGAAGGAAGCCTTCGCTTCGCGCCGCGCCGCGGCAAGTGCTTCGGGAAACGCGTCCTGGTCGTCGACAAGGCGCATTCCCTTGCCGCCGCCGCCGGCCCGCGCCTTGATCAGGACGGGAAAGCCGATCTCCTTGGCCTTCGAGGAAAGCACAACAAGTTCCTGCGCCTCGCCGTGATAGCCGGGAACGACCGGCACGCCGGCCTTTTCCATCAGCCGCTTGGCGGCGTCCTTCAGTCCCATGGCGCGGATCGAGGCGGAGGACGGGCCGATGAAGACGAGCCCGGCTGCATTCACCTGATCGACGAAGCCCGGATTTTCGGAGAGGAAGCCGTAGCCCGGATGGATCGCCTGCGCACCGCTCGTCTTCGCCGCCTCGATGATGCGTTCGCCGACGAGATAGCTCTCGCCGACCGGGGAGGCGCCGATATGGACGGCCTCGTCGGCCATCACGACATGCATCGCATTGCGGTCGGCGTCTGAAAAGACCGCCACGGTCGCGATCCCCATGCGCCGCGCTGTCTTGATGACGCGACAGGCGATTTCGCCGCGATTGGCGATCAGGATCTTCTTGAACATGGGTCCTCCGAAAACGAAAAAGGCGGCGAAGCATAGGGCCTCGCCGCCTTATAGCTGCCCGGCAAAGAGGCGTCACCTCATTGCGAGGTGGAAGCCGCGCCCAACCGGTATGCGATGATGTGGTCGCCGGCCTTGGTTCCCGTCGATCCGTGACCGCCTGCGACGACGACGAGATACTGGTTGCCGTCGGCGCCGCGATAGGTCGACGGCGTCGCCTGGCCGCCGGCCGGCAGACGGTCCTGCCAGATTTCCTCACCCGTCTGCAGGTCGTAGGCGCGCACGAAATAGTCGAGCGAGCCCGACAGGAAGGCGACGCCGCCCTTGGTGACGATAGGTCCGCCGATGCCCGGCACGCCCATCTTGATCGGCAGCGGGATCGGCGACAGATCGCGGACGGTTCCGTTGACGCGCTGGTAGATCGTTTCGCCCGTCGTCAGATCGACGGCGGCGATATAGCCCCAGGAGGGCTCCTGGCAGGGAATTCCGATCGGCGACAGGAACGGCCCCATCTCGACTGCGTAGGGCGCGCCGAAATTCTCGTTGAACACCGGGTCGCCCTCGCTGGTGACGACGCGCGTCTCCTGGTCTTCGCGAGGGATCATCTTCGAGGTGAAGGCCAGATAGACCGGCATCCCGAACATGATCTGGCGTTCCGGGTCGACCGCGACCGAGCCCCAGTTGAACGTGCCGAAATTGCCCGGATAGACGATCGTGCCCTGTTCGGAAGGCGGCGTGTAGGCGCCCTCGTAGCGCATTTGGCGAAACGCGACGCGACAGGCCGCCTGGTCGATCGGCGTCAGGCCCCACATGTCGCGTTCGCGCAGCGCTTCGGGCCGGAAGCTCACCGACGAGGCCGGCTGCGTCGGCGCCGTGCGGTCGCCTTCGACGGCACCCTGCGGCACCGCCACTTCCTCGACCGGATGGACCGGCTCTCCGGTCTCACGGTTGAGAACGAAGATATCGCCCTGCTTGGTCGGCACGACGAGGGAGGGAATGGTCGCACCGTCGATGGTCAGGTCGACCAAAGCGGGCTGCGCCGGCACGTCATAGTCCCAGATGTCGTGATGGACGGTCTGGAAAACCCAGGCGACTTCTCCGGTCGAGGCGTCGAGTGCGGTCACGGATGAGGAAAAGCGCTCGGTGTTTTCGCCGCGCTCGCCACCATACTGGTCCGGCGATTCATTGCCCATCGGCAGATAGACGAGGTTGAGTTCGGGATCGTAGCTGGCCACGCTCCACATGTTGGGTGAGTTGCTCTCATAGGTCTCGCCCTCGGCGATCGGCTGGGTCGCGTCGGGATTCTTGCTGTCGAAATTCCACAAGAGTTCGCCGGTCCACACGTCGTAACCGCGGATGACGCCGGAGGGAGAGGTGGTCGAGTCGTTGTCGTTGACCGCCCCGCCTACAATGACGGCGGATGCCGTTACGACGGGCGGCGAAGTCGTATAGACCGAACCCGGCGTGATGTTGGGCATATTGTGCCAAAGGTTGATCGTGCCGTCCTCGCCGCCGAAGCCGGGACAGATTTCGCCCGTCTCGGCGCTGATCGATATCAGGCGGCCATCGGAGGTCGGCGCGAAGAGGCGGCGCAGGCACACCTCTTCCTCGTTGACATAGCCGTCGGTGTCGCTGCGCGGAACGACCGGATTTTCCGCATCTGGCTCGGCCTGGCCGGTGACGACGTTCTGGTAGACGCCTGCCGCCTGCTGCGTGACGGATTCGACGCTCATCGCAAGGCGCTCTTCGTTGGTCATATCTTCGCGCGGAGCGTTGGCGGCCGCGGCCGTTTCGGGCTCTTCCGTCGAGGTCTGTGCGGTTTCGCCGTCGGCCGCATCTTCACCTGCTGCGGGCGCGGCTGGCTGTGCCTCGGCGGCTTCCTGCTGTTCCTCCGCCTGGTCCGTCGCGCTTGCGGTGCCGTCGAAATAGGAAACGCCGCGGCACGTCATATGCTGCGTCGTGGGCGTGGGCGGCTGCTGTAGGTCGGGGTCGAAGCGCCAGCTCTCCTGCCCGGTCACCGGATCGAGCGCTATGACCGTGCCGAAGGGCGTGCAGACATACATCATTTCCTCAATGACGAGCGGCGTGACCTGATAGGTGGTTTCGACCGGATCGTCGGAATCGCGCTCTTCGCCGGTGCGGTAGGTCCATGCCATTTCGAGATTGGCGACGTTGTCGGGCGTGATGTCGGCGAGCGGCGAGTAGCGCTGACCGGCGGCCGTGCGGCCATAAGCAACCCATTCGCCGTCGTCGACGCTGCTCTCATAGGTCGCCAGCCCGGCCATCTGCTCGGCCGGGAACGTACCGCGCGCAATGTCGCGCGGCTCCTGCCATATGGCGAAGGCGGCGATGAGGCCGCTGACGAGGAGGGCGCCCGCCAGTGTCGCGCTGTTGGGGCCGTAGACCGCTTTGGGCTGTCCGGGCCGGTGCATCGCGCGGATCATCGGCGGCAGGAGAAGCAGGATGCCGAGCGCGACGATGAGGCTGCCGCGTGCGGACAGTGCCCACCAGTCGAAGCCGGACTCCCAGATCGCCCAGATGAGGGTCAGGAGGAGGGTCGCGGCATAGACGGAAAGCCCGGAGGGACGACGATCCCAGAGCAGCCCGGCGGAAACGATCAGCCCGACGCCCATGACGACGTAGAACCACGAGCCGCCGAGCGAAGCGAGCCAGGCGCCTTGGCCGGCAAGTGCGATGCCGATCAGGAGGATGATTGCGGATATAATGATGCGATACATTGCCGGCCCCGGTGAGCAATGAAAATTCAAGCCCACGTGGATGCGTCGGCTCCCCTGCGGTCGTCAGGAAACGACCGGCCTGCGCTCCGGAGGGAGAGCATGCGAGATCTGAACGTGCAAAACCGCGTCGGGTTCCCCAAAAATGAACCGATTACATCCGGAAAACGCCGAATTTTGTCTCGGGAATTGGCGCGTTGAGCGCCGCCGAGAGCGAAAGCGCAAGAACCTCGCGTGTTTTGGCCGGGTCGATGATCCCATCATCCCAGAGCCGCGCGGAGGAATAGAGCGGGTGGCCTTCATGCTCGAATTTGTCGAGAATGGGCTTCTTGAAGGCGGCTTCCTCGTCTGCGCTCCAGGTTCCGCCGCGCCGCTCGATGCCTTCGCGCTTGACGATGGACAGGACGGTCGCTGCCTGTTCGCCGCCCATGACCGAGATGCGCGCGTTCGGCCACATCCACAGGAAGCGGGGCGAATAGGCGCGCCCGCACATGCCGTAATTGCCGGCTCCGAACGAGCCGCCGATGATCATCGTCACCTTCGGAACCTTGGCGGTGGCGACCGCGGTGACGAGTTTCGCACCGTCCTTGGCGATGCCGCCCGCCTCGTATTTGCGGCCGACCATGAAGCCGGTGATGTTCTGGAGGAAGATCAGCGGAATTTTACGCTGGCAGCACAATTCGATGAAATGCGCCCCTTTGACCGCGCTTTCGGAGAAGAGGACGCCGTTATTGGCGATGATGCCGACCGGCATTCCATAAAGATGCGCGAAGCCGGTGATCAGCGTCGTTCCATAATTCGCCTTGAACTCGTCGAATTCCGAGCCGTCGACGACACGGGCGATGATCTCGCGTACGTCATAGGGTTGGCGCGTGTCCTGCGGGATGACGCCATAGATTTCTTCCGGCGCATGAACTGGCGGAATCGGATCGCGAATGTCGAGCGCCAGGTGCTTTTTGCGATTGAGGTTTCGCACGATCCGGCGAACGATCGCCAGCGCATGGGCGTCGTCCACCGCATAGTGATCGGCAACGCCGGATTCGCGCGTGTGGAGGTCGGCGCCGCCGAGGTCTTCGGCCGATACCACTTCGCCGGTCGCAGCCTTCACCAGCGGCGGGCCGCCGAGGAAGATCGTCGCCTGGCCTTTCACCATGACCGTCTCGTCCGACATGGCCGGCACATAGGCGCCGCCGGCGGTGCAGGAGCCCATCACGCAGGCGATCTGCGGGATGCCGGCCGCGGACATGTTGGCCTGGTTGTAGAAGATACGCCCGAAATGATCGCGGTCGGGGAACACCTCGTCCTGGTTCGGCAGGTTCGCGCCGCCGGAATCCACGAGGTAGATACAGGGCAGATTGTTTTCGAGCGCGATCTCCTGCGCCCGCAGGTGCTTTTTCACCGTCAGCGGATAATAGGTGCCGCCCTTCACGGTCGCGTCGTTGACGACGACCATCACCTCTCGCCCCTCGACCCTGCCAATGCCGGCGATCAGCCCCGCCGACGCGATCTCGCCGCCATACATGTCGCTCGCTGCGAATTGGCCGATCTCGAGGAAGGGCGCGCCGGTGTCGAGAAGCTGCGCCAGCCGGTCGCGCGGAAGGAGCTTGCCGCGCGCGACGTGCCGGTCGCGTGCGTCCTGAGGCCCGCCGGTCGAAACGGTCCTGGCCCGTTCGCGCATCTGTTCGACCAGCCCGCGCATTGTTGCTTCATTGGCTTTGAAGGCATCGGAGGAAGAGGAAATCTGGGACTGGATGGCGGGCATGAGCCTTCTCGTTCACTGTGGCGCATCGTGCTGACGCTTGCGCTCGATATTCGCAATTTCTCGATCGAGAAACCAACTGATGGCGGACCTGATCAGCACGAGACCACCAAGGAAGATGATGCCTTCGATGCGAAATGAGATCGCCGTCCGAATGACGTCGGCCACGATAAGCAGTTCAAGTCCGGCAAGAATATAGCGGCCGAGTTCCAGCCGGGCGAGGTTTTGCCGCTGCAGCCTGTGCTCGCCGCTGGCGGAAGCCAGTTCGCCGCGGATCATCCAATAGAGGAACCGAGCGGTTCCCAAGGTCAGGATGGCGATGACGATGAGGTCGATGCCGCCTGTCAGGTAATGCAGCCACGGCTCAAGAGACGGGAACGGCATTCCAAACGATGGGGTCGATGATAGATCTGGCAAGTTGAGCGCCCTGATTTCACGGTTCGAATTTCCGATTCGAGCCTGTCACACGATCGGGCGCAAGCCTAATTCCCGTCATCCATGATCTCGCGGCCGATCAGCCAACGCCGGATTTCGCTCGTTCCCGCGCCGATCTCGTAGAGCTTGGCGTCGCGCAGGAGGCGGCCCGTCGGATACTCGTTGATGTAACCGTTGCCGCCGAGAAGCTGCAATGCGTCGAGCGCGGACTGCGTGGCTTTTTCGGCCGCGAACAGCACGCAGCCGGCGGCATCCTTGCGGGTGACTTCGCCCCGGTCGCAGGCTTGGGCGACGGCATAGACATAGGCGCGTGCGGCATTCATGTTGGCGTACATGTCCGCAAGCTTGGCCTGGACGAGCTGGAACTCGCCGATCGGCTGGCCGAACTGCTTGCGCTCGTGAACATAAGGCACGGCGACATCCATGCACGCTGCCATCAGGCCGATCGGACCGCCGGCGAGAACGGCGCGCTCGTAGTCGAGGCCCGACATCAGCACCTCGACGCCGCGGCCTTCCTCGCCGAGCACGTTTTCGAACGGCACCTCGACATTCTCGAAGACGAGTTCGCCGGTGTTCGACCCACGCATTCCCAGCTTGTCGAGCTTCTGGGCGACCGAGAATCCCTGGAACTCACGCTCCACGATGAAGGCCGTGATGCCGCGCGAATTCCGATCCGGGTCGGTCTTGGCGTAGATCACCATCGTATGGGCGTCCGGCCCGTTGGTGATCCACATCTTGGTGCCGTTGAGAACGTAGCGGTCGTTGCGCTTTTCGGCGCGCAGACGCATCGAGACGACGTCCGACCCGGAGCCCGATTCCGACATGGCAAGCGCGCCGATCGCCTCACCCGAACAAAGCGCCGGGAGATATTTCGACTTCTGTTCGGCATTGCCCCAGCGGTTGATCTGGTTGACGCACAGGTTTGAATGCGCGCCATAGGAAAGGCCGACCGAGGCGGAAGCACGGCTGATCTCCTCAATGGCGATGACATGGGCGAGATAGCCCATGCCCGAACCGCCATGATCAGGATGAGCGGTGATGCCGAGCAGGCCGAGCGCGCCCATTTCCTGCCAAAGATGATTGGGGAATTCGTTCGACGCGTCTATCTGCGCGGCGACCGGCGCGATCCGGTCCTGCGCAAAGCGGCGCACGGTCTCGCGCAACGCGTCGATGTCCTCTCCATGGCCGAATTTCATCGTCTGGTCGTACATATGGGGCTCCCTCGTCAGGTCGTGCCTGCGCCGGCAAGGCGCAAGGTCATGGTCAGATAGCGATCGGTCAGTTCCTCGGCCGTCAGGCGCTCGTCGGGGCGGAACCAGACGATGATTCCGGTGATCATCTGGATGATCGCCATCGACACGAGCGCAGGGTCCTCGACATCGAAAATGCGCGCATCCGCCCCGCGTTGCAGGATCGCGCGCAACTCCTTCTCGTAACTCTCCCGCAGGGCGACGATGCGGGTCAGGCGTTCCGGCGAAAGGCTGCGCAATTCCAGATTGTTGACATGGGTCGAACTGCGCCGCGCCAGATGAAAGGCGATGTGGTTGCGCACGAAAACGGCGAGCTGGTCGCGCGGATCGGCGTCGGGAGGAGAAAATTCGCTCCAACTCGCGATCAGCGTTTCCATGTGCTCGCGCATCAGCGTGAAGAGCAAATCTTCCTTGGTTGGGAAGTAGCGATAAAGAGCTGCTGCCTGCACGCCCACCTCGTCGGCGAGCTTGCGCATCGACACGGCTTCGTAGCCATGGCGCGCGATGAGCCGCAGCGCGGCCTCCCGCATGGCGGCTTCGGTGCGTTCACCGTCCGATCCGATCGTGCGCGCCATGTATCCTCCTTGGTCAGCAATAAAACGAACGTTCAATTAATTCAAGGTGCAGTGTTCAATATTGACATAAACATATCTTTATGTGAGCAATCGATCCTTCAATAAGGAGATGAGGATGACCGCCGCCGATCTGGACGCTCTTTTCGGACCGACACGCGCGAGGGAGGATGTTGCGAGCCTGCTTCGCCAAGCCGCGTCCGAGCGCATCCTGATCCTCGACGGCGCGATGGGGACGCAGATCCAGGGGCTCGGCTTCGACGAGGATCATTTTCGAGGGCAGCGCTTCGGCGTCTGCGACTGCCATCAGCAGGGCAACAACGATCTTCTCACGCTCACGCAGCCGGCCGCCATCGAGGATATTCACTACCGCTATGCGCTTGCCGGAGCCGATATCCTCGAAACCAACACGTTTTCCTCGACCTCTATCGCCCAGGCCGATTACGGCATGGAGGATCAGGTCTATGACCTGAACCGCGACGGCGCGCGGTTGGCAAAGCGCGCGGCCATTCGTGCCGAGCAAAAAGACGGCAAACGCCGTTTCGTCGCCGGTGCACTCGGGCCCACCAACCGCACGGCGTCGATCTCGCCGGACGTCAACAATCCCGGCTATCGCGCCGTCACCTTCGACGACCTGCGCATCGCCTATGGCGAGCAGTTGCGGGGGTTGATCGACGGCGGGTCGGATCTGATCCTCATCGAGACGATCTTCGACACGCTCAACGCCAAGGCCGCGATCTTCGCCTGCAAGGAAATCTTCGCGGAAAAGGGCGTCGAGCTTCCGGTGATGATCTCCGGCACGATCACCGATCTGTCCGGCCGCACGCTGTCAGGCCAGACGCCGACCGCCTTTTGGAACTCCGTGCGCCATGCCGATGCGTTCTCCATCGGCCTCAACTGCGCGCTCGGCGCCGACCAGATGCGCGCACATCTCGCTGAAATCTCTGGTGCAGCCGACACGTTCGTCTGCGCCTATCCCAATGCCGGCCTGCCGAACGAATTCGGCCAGTATGACGAGACGCCGGACGAGATGGCAGCGCAGATCGGGCGGTTCGCAAAGGAGGGGCTGGTCAACATCGTGGGCGGCTGCTGCGGCTCGACGCCCGAGCACATCGCCGCCATTGCCGCAGAGGTGGCGAAATACAGCCCACGCGAAATCCCGCAAAAGGCGTCGCTGATGCGCCTGTCGGGTCTCGAACCATTCACGCTGACCGACGAGATCCCCTTCGTCAATGTCGGCGAGCGCACCAACGTTACCGGCTCGGCCAAATTCCGCAAGCTGATCACCAATGCCGACTTCGCCGCCGCGCTCGATGTCGCGCGCGACCAGGTAGAGAACGGCGCGCAGATCATCGACGTCAACATGGACGAGGGCCTGATCGACTCCAGGGCCGCCATGGTCGAGTTTCTGAACCTGATCGCCGCCGAGCCGGACATCGCCCGCGTGCCGGTGATGATCGACAGCTCCAAATGGGAGATCATCGAGGCCGGCCTGAAATGCGTGCAGGGCAAGGCCGTCGTCAATTCCATCTCCATGAAGGAAGGCGAGGCGGCTTTCCTCGAGCAGGCGCGGCTTTGCCGCGCCTATGGCGCCGCCGTCGTCGTCATGGCGTTCGACGAACAGGGCCAGGCCGACAGCCGCGAGCGCAAGGTCGAGATCTGCACCCGCGCCTACAGGCTCCTGACCGAACAGGCAGGGTTCGTGCCCGAGGACATCATCTTCGACCCCAATATCTTCGCCGTCGCGACCGGTATCGACGAACACAACGACTACGGCAACGCCTTCATTCAGGCGGCCAGGGAACTGACGCAAACCCTTCCTGGAATTCACATTTCCGGCGGCGTGTCGAACCTCTCCTTTTCCTTTCGCGGCAACGAGCCGGTGCGCGAGGCGATGCACGCCGTCTTCCTCTATCATGCCATTCAGGCCGGCATGGACTTGGGCATCGTCAATGCTGGGCAACTCGCCGTCTACGAGACCATCGACCCGGAACTGCGCGAAGCGTGCGAGGACGTTGTCCTTAACCGCCGCGACGATGCGACAGAGCGCCTTCTGGACCTTGCCGAGCGCTACAAGGGCGCGGGTGGCCGCGAGGCACGAGAGAAGGATCTGGCATGGCGGGAATTGCCGGTCGAAAAGCGCCTCGAACACGCGCTGGTCAATGGAATTACGGAGTATATCGACGCCGATACCGAGGAAGCGCGGCAAACTGCCGAACGTCCCTTGCACGTCATCGAAGGCCCGTTGATGGCGGGCATGAACGTGGTCGGCGACCTTTTCGGCTCCGGCAAGATGTTCCTGCCGCAGGTGGTGAAATCCGCCCGCGTGATGAAGCAGGCCGTTGCCGTCCTGCTGCCTTACATGGAGGCCGAAAAACTCGCCAATGGCGGCGCTGACGAGCGCAAGACGGCCGGTACGATCCTGATGGCGACGGTCAAGGGCGACGTCCATGACATCGGCAAGAACATCGTCGGCGTCGTCCTCGCCTGCAACAACTACGAGGTGATCGACCTTGGCGTCATGGTGCCCGCGACGAAGATCCTGGCAACCGCGCGAAAGCGAAAGGTCGACGTCATCGGCCTGTCCGGCCTTATCACACCCTCGCTGGACGAGATGGTGCATGTCGCCGGCGAGATGGAGCGCGAGGGCTTCGACATCCCGCTTCTGATCGGCGGCGCGACGACGAGCAAGGTCCATACGGCGGTGAAGATTCATCCGCGCTACGATCGGGGGCAGGCGATTTACGTCACCGATGCCAGCCGCGCTGTCGGCGTCGTATCGGCGCTGTTGTCCGAACGGCAGAAGCCGGATTTCGTCGCTGAAACGCAGGTCGAATATGCAAAGGTCGCCGACGCCCATGCCCGCCGCGAGTTGGAGAAGCAGCGTCTGCCGATCGCGGCCGCGCGGACCAATCCCGTCAGGATCGACTGGTCCACTTATGAGGCGACGAAACCCGGTTTCCTCGGCGCCAGAGCCTTCGATGACTGGGATGTCGCGGAACTCGCGCGCTATATCGACTGGACGCCCTTCTTCCAGACCTGGGAACTGAAAGGCCGATATCCGGCGATCCTCGATGACGAAAAGCAGGGCGAGGCGGCGCGAAGCCTGTTTGCCGATGCGCAGGCGATGCTCAAGCAGATCATCACGGAAAACTGGTTCCGTCCGCGCGCCGTCATCGGCTTCTGGCCGGCCAATTCGGTGGGCGACGACATTCGCCTTTTCGTCGACGACACCCGCAAGAATGAGCTTGCGACCTTCTTTACCCTGCGCCAGCAGCTTTCAAAGCGCGATGGGCGCCCCAACGTCGCGCTGTCGGATTTCGTCGCGCCGGAAGGCAAGCCGGATTATGTCGGCGGCTTCGTCGTCACGGCCGGCATCGAGGAGGTCGCGATCGCCGAACGCTTCGAGCGGGCAAACGACGATTATTCCTCGATCATGGTCAAGGCGCTGGCTGATCGCATCGCCGAGGCTTTTGCCGAACGGATGCACGAGAAGGTCCGCAAGGAGTTCTGGGGCTACGCGCCGGAGGAGAATTTCGCCAATGACGAACTTGTCCAGGAAGCCTATGCCGGCATCCGTCCCGCGCCGGGCTATCCGGCCCAACCCGACCACACCGAGAAGGCGACGCTCTTCAGGTTGCTCGATGCGGAAAATGCTGTCGGCGTGAAGCTGACCGAAAGCTATGCGATGTGGCCGGGCTCATCGGTTTCGGGACTCTATATCGGCCACCCGGACAGCTATTATTTCGGCGTCGCAAAGGTCGAGCGCGATCAGGCGGCGGACTACGCGCAGCGCAAGAACATGAGCCTCGACGAGGTCGAACGCTGGCTGTCGCCGATTCTGAACTACGTGCCGACGGCTCTGGCCGAAGCGGCGGAATAGTCCGCGACCGCGGCGGCGAGTTTGGCAAGATCGGCGCGCAGCGGCGCGAAGCCGGCGCTGCGCTCCAGCGTTTCGAGGTTCATGTAGAGTTTGCGGTTGACCTCGATCTGCAAGCTGTGGACGCCCCTGTCGGGTGCGCCGTAGCGCTCCACGATGAGCGCGCCCTTGTAGGGGTCGTTGACGGCAACCGAATAGCCGAGACCTTCCAGGGTCTTGGCGACGAGCCGTGTGAAACCGGGTTCGCAACTCGTGCCGTCCAGATCGCCGAGCACGAAATCGGCCCGGTTCTGGCCGGGGTCGGGCGCAAGCTCGTTGCCGACCGGCATCATCGAATGGCAGTCGAGGTGGTAGCACACACCATGCCGCTCGACGGTCCGGTCGATCATGGCGGCGAGGCATTCGTGATAGGGGCGCCAGTAGCGCTCGATCCGGTTGGTGATGTCGGCCGCGCTCAGACGCCGGTCATAGATCGCGGTGCCGTCGCCGATCAGGCGGAAGACGAGGCCGACGCCGCGCTCGCTCATGATCGTTGGCTCCGGCGTTTCGTGCCAGTCACCGTCGAGCAGCGCCATATCGATATCGGACAGCCGGCGGTTCGGGTCGATATAGGTTCGGGCGAAGTTGGCGACGACAAAGGTCGCGCCATGGTCCGGCGCATCGGCAAAAAGTTCGTCGACGAACCGGTCTTCCCCGCCCATCAGCAATTCCATGCCGGCGGCATGGCCGAAATCCTCCGGGTAGTGACGGCCGCTATGCGGCGCATCGAACACCATCGCAGCAGGTTCGGCGCGCGGCTGAACGATGCTGACGGGTTCGGGCGGCGTGGATCGATCCATCGGTTCGACCGACAGCTTTTCGTGATCCTTGATGGATTGGGCGTCCTGATCTTCGTTCATGGTCGACCAACGCGGGACCGAACGAGCCGTTCCGTCTGATGCAGGAGGGGAAACCCGTTCGGCCACACGCCAGGGTCGTTTGACACTCACCCTGCGGAATGGTTCGATACCAAACTAGTTTAGGCATCAAATATCCAGGGCCGGCATTACATGGATCACAGTTCCTCCAGTTCGAAGCCGGCGAGGCGCCTGCGCTCCCGCATCACGATGGAAGGGCTGGACCGAACGCCGCACCGCGCCTTCATGCGCGGGCTCGGCCATGACGACAAGGATATCGCGCAACCCTTCGTGGGCATTGTCGGACCTTCGTCGGAGGTCACGCCCTGCAACATGACCATCGCGCGGCAGATGGAGCAGGCAAAGGCTGGCGTTCGCGAAGCCGAAGGCACGCCCATCGCCTTCAACACCATTTCCGTGTCAGACGGTTTTTCGATGAACCATCAGGGGATGAAGTTCTCGCTCATCTCGCGCGAGATCATCGCGGATTCCATCGAGGCTGTCGTGCGCGCCCATTGCTACGACGCGCTGGTCGGGTTCGGCGGCTGCGACAAGACCTCGCCGGGCGTCATCATGGGGCTGACGCGGCTCAACATCCCGTCCGTGTTTCTTTATGGCGGCTCCGCCATGCCGGGGCGTTTCAAGGGCCGCGACGTCACCATGCTTGACGCCTATGAGGCGGTCGGCGGCGTGATGGCGGGAACCTGGAAGCAGGAAGATCTCGACGAGATGGAACAGGTCTGCCTGCCGACGGCCGGGGCCTGCGGCGGCCAGTTCACCGCAAACACGATGGGCATGGTCTCCGAGGTGCTGGGTTTTGCCCCGCTCGGCTCGTCCATGGTGCCGGCGGTCTATTCGCAGCGCGACGCGCTTGCCCGCAGGGTCGGCCGGCTGGCGATGCAGGTGCTGATGAACGACGGTCCGCTGCCGCGCGATCTCGTCACCCGCAAGAGCCTCGAAAACGCCGCCGCGCTCGTCGCCGCGACGGGCGGCTCGACCAATCTGGGTCTCCATATCCCCGCCATTGGCCACGAAGCGGGGATCAGGTTCACGCTCGACGATGTGGCCGACGTCTTCGCCCGCACGCCGCTCATCGCCGACCTCAAGCCCGGCGGGCGCTTCGTCGCCAAGGACGTCTACGAGATTGGCGGCGTTCCGGTCATCATGAAGGCGCTGCTCGATGGCGGCCATCTTCATGGCGATTGCCTGACGATCGAGGGCACCACGCTCGAGGAGGCGCTGAAGGACTATGGCGCACCGGATGGTGAGGTCGTGCGCGAGAAGGGCCGCGAGATCATGGCGACGGGCGGAGTCGTCGTTCTGCGCGGCAATCTTTGCCCCGACGGTGCGCTGCTGAAGGTCGCAGGGCTGAAATCGCTCGTCTTCGAAGGCCCGGCCCATGTCTTCGAGAGCGAGGAAGACTGCATGAAGGTGGTGCGCGACCGATCCTACAAAGAAGGCTCAGTCATCATCATCCGCAATGAAGGCCCGCGCGGCGGGCCGGGTATGCGCGAGATGCTGGGCGTGACCGCGCTGATCTATGGTCAGGGCATGGGCGAAAAGGTCGCGCTTATCACAGACGGCAGGTTCTCGGGTGCGACGCGTGGCATGTGCATCGGCTATGCCGGGCCGGAAGCCGCCGTTGGCGGGGCCATCGCGCTGGTGGAGGACGGCGATATGATCCGCATCGATGGCGCGAAAAAGACCATCGATCTGCTGGTCGACGAAGACGAACTGGCAAAGCGCCGCGCGGCGTGGGTCGCGCCCGATGCGCGCCGGCTCGGCGGTCTTTTCGAAAAATACGCCGCCGTTGTCGGCCCCGCCAAGGAAGGCGCGGTGACCCATTCCGGCGGCGTCGAATGGGTGCCGGAATAGGATCATGGCCGGGGAGGTGGATTTGAAACTCGGCTATATCGGCATCGGCCTGATGGGCGAACCGATGACGCTTCGGCTTTTGAAGGCCGGACGCAATGTGACGGTCTGGAATCGCAGCCGCGAAAAGCTGCGGAGCGTCATCGAGGCGGGGGCAGCGGAAGCGACGAGCGCCGCCGATCTCGCCGGCCGCTGCGATGTGGTCATGATGTGCCTGACCGACACCAAGGCTGTCGAACATGTCGTCTTCGGCGACGAAGGCATCGCTGCCGGGGCGAAGCCCGGCTCCATCCTCGTCGATTTCTCGTCGATGGACCCCGATGCCACGCGCCGCCTTGCCGAACGCCTGCGCCAGGGGACGGGCATGGGCTGGATCGATGCCCCCGTCTCGGGCGGCGTGCCCGGCGCGCGCGAAGGAACGCTGGCGATCATGTGCGGCGGCGACGCGCAGGAAGTGGAAAGCGTGCGTCCGGTCATCGCGCATATGGCGCAGCGCTTCACCCATATGGGACCAAGCGGCGCAGGGCAGACGACTAAGCTGTGCAACCAGGTCATCGTCGGTTGCCAGCTTGCGGCGATCGCCGAAGCGATCCGGCTTGCCGAAGCGGCCGGCGTCGACGCTGCTAGGCTGCCCGAGGCGCTGAAGGGCGGTTTCGCTGATTCCATTCCGCTGCAACTCTTCGCGCCCCGCATGGCCGCGCGCACGTTCGAGCCGCCGCTTGGCCACGTCCACACCATGCTGAAGGACCTCGACAATGCCGGCGAGGCGGCGCGGCAGGTGGGCGCGCCCTTGCCGATGGCCTCGACCGCGCGCGAATTGCTGCGCCAGATGATGGCGCGAGGCCAAGGAGAGGCTTGCGCGACGGCCCTCGTTCAACTCTATGATAGCATCCAACGATAACCCAAGGGGGAACGGACAATGACGCATTGGAAGAGCATGACACTTGCCGCAGCCATTGCGGTCCTGGCTTCGACAAGCGCGAGTTACGCGCAGGAGGAGACGAAGACGATCCGTGTCGGCAACTGGCTGCCGATGCACCATCTGATCATCAAGGGCATCGTCGAACCGTGGGCGGCGGCGATCGAGGCCGAGACCAACGGCTCGCTCCAGTTCGACGTCATGGAAACCGCGCTCGGCCGTCCGCCGGCCTATTTCGACCTGGTGCTCGACGGCTCGGTCGATGTCGGTTTCGGCGTCTCGGGGCACAATCCGGGCCGGTTCACAATGACCCAGGTCATGGATTTGCCCTTCATGTCGCCCGACCCATGGGCCGGAGCGGCGGCGGCCTGGGCCACTTATGAACGCTATGGCGCCGACTATGGCGAGCATGAGGGCGCCAAGGTCGTCGGCCTTTGGGTGCATTCCGAGCCTTACATCTTCATGCGCGAAGGGCAGGAAGTGACCTCGCTTGCCGAACTCGCCGGCAAGAAGATTCGCGTCGGTGGCAACGTCACGGGCGAGATCATGCAGACGCTCGGCGCGACGCCCGTTCAGCTTCCGCCGACCGAAGCGCAGCAAGCCATGTCGCGCGGCGTTGCCGACGGGATCACCTTCCCGACCGAATCCATCGAGTTCTTCAAGATCACGCCCTCGGTGGCAAGTTCGACCCGTATTCCGGGCGGGCTCTACACCGACACCTTCTGGCTGGCGTTCAACCAGGCGACGTGGGACGGCCTGTCCGACGAGCAGAAGGCGGCGGTCGAAAAGCATTCGGGCATGGCGATCGCGACCATGGCCGGCTGGGCCTGGACCAATGGCGACACGCTCGGGCGTGCGGCGCTCGACGCCAACAACATGGTCTGGAACGAAATCCCCGAAGCCGATGTCGAGGAGGTGAAGTCGCGTCTCGCCGTGCTGGAGGAGCGCTGGATCGAGGCGGCCAATGCCAAGGGGCTGCCGGCCGAGGAGATCCTCGATTATGCCCGCGCCCAGGCGCAGGCCTACAAGGCCGAGAAGGTGGTCAACGTTCCGTGAGCGATGAACGCCCAGGCGACCAGGCGGCAAGCGGCCCGGTCGCCTGGGTCTTTCGCGGCTTCTCTGTCGCTGCCGGCCTCATGGTCGCCGCGATGATGTTCATCACGACATTCGATGTCATCGGCCGTTACTTCTTCGGCCGCCCGCTCTTCGCCGCTTTCGAGGTGACGGAAATCCTGATGGGGCTGATCATTTTCGCAGGCCTGCCGCTCGCCACCGCCGCGCGTGAAAACATCACGATCTCGATCCTCGTCGAGCGGATGTCGCTGAAGATGCAGGATTTCGGCACGCGGTTTTTCGAACTCGCCTGCGCGGCGATCTGTTTTGCCATGGGCTGGCGCATGTGGGTCTATGGCGCGCGTCTGTGGCGCACCGGCGACCAGACACTGGAACTGCGCATACCGATCGGTCTTTTGGCGCAGGCCATGGCGGCGCTGGTCGTTCTGGCGGGGGTCGCGTTCCTGATCAATGCTGCGCGCGGACGGCAGTTGCTGCCTTCCGCCAGCCCATCGATCGAATAGCGGAAGTCGCGTATGGGTGTCTGGGAAACGTCGCTGATCGGCTTTGCGAGCCTGCTCGGGCTCATGATGGTGGGGATGCCGCTCGCCTTCGCCATGATCCTTGTCGGCGCGGCGGGGATCGTCGCCGTCGTCGGCTGGACGCCCGCACTTGGAATGCTTGGCCAGGTGCCGGTTTCGGACACGATGCGCTACGAATTGTCGGTGGTGCCGATGTTCGTGCTGATGGGAATGCTGGTCGACCGTGCCGGCATGTCGCGCGATCTCTATCATGCCTGCCACGGGTTCCTCGGCCACAGGCGCGGCGGGCTCGCCATGGCGACCATCGTCGCCTGCGCCGGTTTTTCCGCCGTTTCCGGCTCCTCGCTGGCAACGGCGGCGACGATGGGCCGCGTCTCGATGCCCTCGATGCGGAATTATGGCTATTCCGACGAACTCGCCTCCGGCTCGATCGCGGCCGGCGGCACGCTCGGCATCCTGATCCCACCCTCCGTCATTCTGGTGCTTTACGGCATCATGACCGGAACGGATATCGGCCTCCTTTTCATCGCCGGCGTGCTTCCGGGTTTCGTCGCCGTGCTTTTCTATATCGGCGCGATCCTGGTGGTGACGCGGCTGAACCCCGACGCAGGACCGCAAACCGAGCGGGTCGCCATGCGCGAGCGTTTCGCCCGGCTGGCATCGGTCGGGCCGATCCTGCTTCTCTTCGTCCTGATCATCGGCGGCATCTATCTCGGCGTCTTCACGCCGACGGAGGCGGCCGGCGTCGGCGCTTTCGGCGCCTTCCTGTTCTGCCTGTGGCGGCGCGTCCTGACGCCTGCGATCTTCCTCGAATGCGTCGTCGCGACGGCGCGGATGACGGCGATCCTGTTCATCCTGCTCGTCGGTGCATTGCTCTTCTCGAATTTCGTCAATCTGGCGGGACTGCCCTCCGCCTTGCAGGACCTCGTCGGCGGCTACGGCCTGTCGCCGCTCGGCGTCATCATCTTCCTGATGGCGATCTACATCGTGCTCGGCTGCTTCCTGGAATCGCTCTCGATGGTCCTTTTGACCGTGCCGATCTTCTTTCCACTGGTCATGTCGCTTGGCTACGACCCGATCTGGTTCGGCATCATTGTCGTCATGGTGACGGAACTGTCGCTGATCACGCCGCCGGTCGGGCTCAACCTCTTCATCCTGAAGAGCACGATCGGCAACATCAGCCTCGGCAGGATCTACCGCGGCATCATGCCCTTCGTCGCCGCCGACATTTTGCGCCTTGCGCTGATGATCGCGTTTCCGGCGATCATCCTGATCCTTCCCCAGCTTGCGAGATGAGATGAACGACAAACGCAAATTCGCCGTGGTAACAGCCGGAGCCTCGGGCATCGGCAAGGTGGTGGCGCGCGAACTTGTCACGTCCGGCTACGACGTCGCGATCACCGACTTGAATGCCGAGGCCGGCGAAGCGACGGCAACCGAGACGGGCGCGACGTTCCATCCGTGCGACATGAGCGATTCAACCGCCATCGAAACGGTGTTCGCGCGCTTTCCGAAAGTCGACCTTCTCGTCAACAATGCCGGCATCGCCGGCCCGACCCTGCCCGTGGTCGAGACCCCGATCGGGGAATGGAAACGCGCGGTCGACATCAACATCACCAGCCATTTCGTCGCCGCGCGCGCGGTTCTGCCGGGCATGATCGCGCAAAGGCGCGGCGTCATCGTCAACATGGCGTCGGTTGCGGCGAAGATCGCCTACCCGAACCGTGCGGTCTATGCGGCGACCAAATGGGCGGTGCTGGGCTTTACCGGCTCGTTGGCTCACGAGGTCGGGCAGATGGGCATCCGCGTCAACGCGATCCTGCCGGCCTCGGTTCGCGGTGACCGGATCGAGAATGTGGTGTCCGAATATGCGCGGGCGAACGCCATGGATGTGAAGGCCGCCGAAGCGCACTATCTGGGCCGGCAGGCAACCCGCGCCTTCATCGAGCCGGAGGAGATCGCCGCGACCATCCTGTTCCTCGCCTCCGATGCGGCGCGCTCGATTACGGGCCAGTTCATCGGCGTGGATGGCGGCTTTCAGTAGGCGGGGGCCAGCAATGCCGCGCTTTTCCATCAACGTGTCGATGATGTTGCAGGAATTCGGTTTCCTCGACCGTTTTCAGGCCGCGGCGGACCTTGGCTTCAAGGGCGTCGACATTCAGTTTCCCTACGAGTTTCCGGCCGATGCGGTGGCGAAGGCGGCGCGGCGTGCGAATGTCGAGATCGTGCTGATCAACATTCCGGCGGGCGACCTCTCGTCAGGCGGCGACGGCCTTGCCTGCGTGCCGGGCCGCGAGGCGGATTTCGCGCGTGCGGTCGAAAAGGCTGCGGACTACGCTTTCGTGCTCGGCGTCAAGCGGGTCAACTTGCTGGCGGGCCGCGTACCGCCGGGCATTTCCCGACAGGACGCGACCGCAACATTGGTTCGTAATCTTCAGCTTGCCGCCGACCGCTTCACGCCCCTCGGCGTGACGGTCATGGCCGAACCGTGCAATGGGCGCGACGTGCCCCGCTATCTCGTGCAGCGGACCAGCGACGCCATGGCCGTCCTGGACGCCGCCGCTCGGGACAATCTCGCCATCCAGTTCGATTTCTATCATCGGCAGATCGTCGAGGGCGATCTGATCGAGGGCTTTCGCGCGGCGCTGCCCCGCATCGCGCATGTGCAATTCGCCGACGCGCCCGGTCGTCACGAACCGGGAACCGGCGAGATCAACCATCGCGCGATCTTCGCAGCGATCGACGCGTCGGGCTATGCGGGCTGGGTGGGCGCGGAGTACAGACCGACCGGCACGACGGCGGCATCGCTTGGGTGGCGCAACGACGCCCTATGAATGGAGCGGCTGGTCCGGATCGCGATAGTCGTCCATTTCCAGCGGCCGCAGTCCGAATGCCGCAAGCACGAGATCCACGCTCTCGGCAACGATGGCCTGGCCGCCGAGATGGGTGATCTTGGTGCGTTCGCCATAGGCCTGAACGCTCACCACATGCTCCGTGTTGAGAGCGATCGGCTGTCCGCTGACTTCGGTAAGTTGAATCCACATGAGATGTTCTCCCGCTGAGAAACACCTTGCAAGCGGCGTGCCTGCGTTTGACGGCCTTTCGCCCACCTGTTGCGTGCCGAATTGATACGTTTTGGTCGTGGTTGTCCCGGATCGACCTCAAAAACGGGGAATCTCAGCGCAGTTTCAATTTGAGCGCCCCGCCCATCTGGCGGATATCGGCGATCTTCGCCGCGAAACGCGACCAGTCGTCGGCTTCGGCAATCGGAGCCCAGATGGCTTCCACGTCTTCGATCAGCATGGTGCAGGGCTCGGATCGTTCGAAATAGGGTTCGGAGAAATCGATTTCCGGGCGCGCCGCGAACGGTTCGAACGCCTTGCGGAACGCCTCGAATGCCTCTCCGGAATAAGGTTCGCTGTCGAGTGTCGATCGCCCTGATTTCAGCCCGCCGAATCCGTCGAAGAAAAAGCGCTCGAAGGGCATCTGGGAAACGGCCAGAAAGCGCCACCCGGAAGCCACGAGTTCGTTGTCGGCCTCCAGCCCGGCGCTCGTCACGCCCAGCCGGTTGAGAAAAGCCGCCCGAAACTCTTCCTGCACCAGCGCGGGAAAGGCGCGCAGGATCGTTTCGAGATCCGCCTGCGGCGCGAAGTCGAGCAGGCATTCGGCCAGCCGCGTCAGGTTCCAGAACATCGTGTCTGGCTGACGCCCGAAAGCATAAAGGCGGGTCTGGTCGAAATAGGCCGCGGTGAAGGCCGGATCGAGCGTCGGCAAAAACCGCCATGGACCGTAGTCGAAGCTTTCGCCCGTGATGTTGATGTTGTCTGTATTGAGGACGCCGTGGACGAAACCGGCGACCATCCATTCGGCTGTCGTTCTGGCAAGCCTTCTGCCGACTGCGTCGAGAAAGGCAAGTGCGCGGCCCGGATCGAGCCTGGCGCCGACTTCGTGCAGATAATGCGCCGTCGAATGGTCGATGAGCCGGGAAATCTCCTCGGTCTTGTCGAGGAAGCGCAGGCGCTGGAATGTGCCGATGCGGATATGGGAATGGCTGAGACGCACAAGCACGGCCGAGCGCGTGGGGGAGGGCTCGTCGTTGCGCGCGAGTTCCTCGCCCGTTTCGATCAGGCTGAAGCTTTTCGACGTGTCGACGCCCAGTGCCTCCAGCATCTCCGTCGCCAGCACTTCGCGCACGCCGCCCTTGAGCGTCAGCCGGCCATCGCCGCCGCGTGACCAGGGCGTGGCGCCCGAGCCCTTGGTCCCAAGGTCGAGCAATCTGTCGGCATCGTCCTGAAGCTGTGCGAAGAGAAATCCCCGGCCGTCGCCGAGTTCGGCATTGTAGGAGCGGAACTGATGACCGTGGTAGCGAAGCGCCAGCGGTTGCGAAAGGTTCTGGGGCAGAGCGTCGAAGCGGCCGAAATGATCGATCCACTCCTCGTCGGAAAGCGCGTCGAGCCCGACCCGTTCCGCCCAACCATGGTTGCGGAATCGAATTTCATGCCGCGGAAAATCCGACGAGGCGACGGGGTCGAAGAACTCGGACCCAAGCGAATGATGAGCGATTGAAGGGCGGTAGTTGGATGCGATAGGCATTGCAGGTTCCGGAACGCGAATGAACATCGGACGGATAACGCCGCCCGATGTTGCAAAGCCTAGCCGAGAAATTCTGTTCCGTCAGGCGTTCCCGTTAGCCGCCAGCGCCGCCAGTGCCACCGCTTGCCGACCCACCCGAGCCGCCAGATCCACCGGTTCCGCCACCTGCGCCGCCCGCTCCGCCGGTGCCACCGCCTGCAGATCCACCCGAGCCGCCTGTCCCGCCGCTCGAGCCACCAGCATCACCGCCGGTTCCACCTGTGCCGCCCGAGCCGCCGCCGCCGGTTCCACCGGAGCCGCCGCTACCACCGGAACCGCCGGTTCCACCGGTGCCGCCCGTGCCGCCGCCTGCGCCGCCATCCCCGCCGCCGCCGGATGAGCCGCCACCGCCCCCGGTGCCACCGCTGCCGCCACCTGCGCCGCCATCGCCGCCGCCGGATGAACCGCCGCCCCCAGTTCCACCACCGTTGCCGCCGCCATTGCCGCCACCAGAACCGGAGCCACCGCCGCTGCCGCCGCCGGAACCGCCACCGCCGCCGCTGGAGCCACCACCGCCAGAACCGCTGCCACCACTGCTCCCTCCGGAGCCCGAACCGGCGCCGCCTGATCCATCACCCGAGCCGCCACCGCCGTCGCCCGGAGCAAAGCCGATCGCCAGCCCCGAGCCTTCATTGCTCATCACGGATCGAATGAGTGCCGTAGTGAGTGGCGGGCATTGCTCGCGTTGCGCGCGTGTCAGTAACGAATCGCGATTTGCAGCAATGCAGCACAAAACGTAGTTTGCCTCCGTCAGCGGCTGACAAGTCGCCGCCGACAGAATTGGGCGTGCTTCCTGAGCCATGACCGCAGCAGAACTGCCGACCAGAACGGCCGCGCCGACTGCGATTGTCTGAGTGAGTGCAAGTGTCTTTTTACACAACATTTCCGCCCCTCCCGTTGATGGGGATTCCGGGGCTGACTGTTACTATGCCCCCAAGTCAAGCGAAGTATGACACTTGCGCTAAACCTGTGAACCTGGACGTATTAACTATTGCTTAACGATTTTGGCCTAGATAGTACGATTGGCATCGGAGAAAATTCGTCATGCTGAAAGTGCTTGTTGTATCTCTCATGGCGGTTTCAGCCGCTTCATGTGCGCAAACGACCGCTTCGATCTCTTCAACGGCTGCCATCGCGCCGGTCGCCTTTGCGACCGAGCCGGAGCTCATGGCCGGGTCGGGTCCTGCCTTTGCGCCTCCCGCCTTTTATGCGTTTTGCGCGGAGCGGTCCGACATCTGCGCCTCGGCCGGTTCCGTTCACAAGATGACGATGACGCCAGCGCGAGCGCGCGAGTTGCGCGACGTCAATCTGCTGGTTAACCGGCAGATCCGGGAGGTCAGCGACATGGAACGGCACGGCCGCGAAGATGTCTGGGGAGTGCCGCGCATCGCGGGCGATTGCGAGGATTTCGCGATCCTGAAGAAAAAGGAGCTGATGAAGCGCGGCTGGCCGGCCTCTACCCTGCTTCTGACGGTCGTCACGGTGGGCGGAGAAGGACATGTGGTCCTGACGGCAAGCACCGACCGCGGCGACATCATCCTCGACAACCGCACCGACGCGCTTCGCGATTGGACGAATGTCCGCTACAACTTCTTCGCTCGGCAGTCGCAAAGAACCCATGGCAAGTGGGAGCGCATCGTCGTTGCCGGTGCTTGAATACTCATCGTTCCGGTAACCGGTCGTCCTGACCGGTCAGGTCGGGAAGCCGTAGCGGTCGGTGATCTGCCAGATGTCGTGGTTGATCTTGGTGAGTGAGGCGATGCTGTCCGAGATGCGCTGCAACTCGGCGTCGTCGAGAATTTCGGCCTTGCCGTACCGCACATCGTCCTTGCCGTCGACGATGCGCATGAGCTGCGTCATGGCCGGCGCGCCTTCATCGTCGAACGAATAGATGCAGTGATTGTACTTGTTGCGAAGTCGCGCCTGGGCCGAAAGACGGCGGGTGGCGTCGAGCACGTCCTTGCGGCAATCGGCCGGCGTCGCGTGCATCTTGGCCAGCCGCTCGACAAGGTCTGTCCGCGCGCGGGTCGTGTTCAAGGTGAGGAAGATGATGATCGCGGTTTCCTTGTTCACCTTGGCAAGGCCCGCGATCATGTGGATGAGAAGGCTTTCCGTATTGGTCCAGGTGTAGTTGAGCTGGCCGACCAGAAGCAGAATGTCCTTGAGCCGGCTGGAGGACATGTTCAGTTCTGCGATTGCCTGTGCCCGTCGGAGCCGTTCGGTCCCGCTACCTGACGTGCGAAGTAGATCGCGGCCGCTTCGGTGCGATTGTGGACGCCGAGCTTGTTGATGATATTGTGGATGTGAATCTTGACCGTGTGCTCGGAAAGGCCGAGGTCGTTGGCGATGATCTTGTTCTGGCTGCCCTTGGCGACATGGCCGAGGATCTGCCATTCCCGCGCCGTCAATTCGCTCATTGCCCCATCCCTTCTTGTCCGCGCCGACTGGCCGTTGTCAGCCAGGTGCGATCTGAACACGACCGATGGCACATATTCTCCACCACTCAATAATATACGCAAGATCGATAGAAAGATATCGAGGTTGCTGTTCGTCGGCACGACGCCTTGAACCATCCGTTGCTCGACGAGATTTGCCAGACGCCCGTCCTGATGCTCGTTCGGATCGGCCAGGACGGCGAACATGGCATTGGGATACCAGGCGGAAAGATCGCCATAGTGGTAGGCAAGTCCCCCGATCAGGCCGCGCTCGATGACGACGAGATCCACATTGGCGACGAGTGAGGTGCAGGCTTCGCTGAGGTCGGGAACGATGTGAACGCGCAGGAACCGGAATTCGCACTCGATCGCAGCGAGAAGCGCATTCGAGACCACGCCTGCCGGAGCGACGACAAGAAGCGCGCGATCACGCGCACCGGCGCGCTGGGATTGAAACACCTCTTTGGAAGGATTTTCCGACGCGTTCGGACGCACTTCCCCGTTACGACCATTCAACATAGCCCATACCCCCTCATACGCCACTGGCGGTTCGTCCGCCCCGTTCGGTCTAGGTCATTTGCACGACTAGCCTTTAGTTAACACATCGTAACTGACGTCCCATGAATTCGGAATAGACTGAACGGTCTATAATGGTTTGGATTCCTACAAAAGTGATGAGATCTTTTTGATCAATCTACCTTAGGCGATTAACAAATCGGCACTCACGTCTTGCGAACTTAACACGCAAAACAAGATGTCTGTGATTGGGCGGGCGTTACAATAATCTGAATCTCGAAGATTTAGACCGAAGTGTCATCTTACTCATCGCTGATCTGCGACGCACACTTCGATGGTTGATCGCTGGTGTGCAGTATCGTGTCGTCTCGAGATCGGTAGTTGTGTCCTCGGGAATTTACCCAGCGGTCGTCTCGCGCAAGTTTCGCGCGGAGTGCCTGAGAAGTGCCTGAAACGTCAACCGACGCGTGGCGAAGGCCCCAATTAGATGTATGGCGGTCAGTTCGCGCGTCCTCATTGAGAGGACATTCCAATGTCTGACAAGACAAACTACGTTTTCTTTGACGACCTCAACATCTACAAGGGTGGAGATGCCGAATCCGACGCCAAGTCGGAATCCGAATCCGACGCGAAGTCGGAATCCGATGCAAAGTCGGAATCCGATGCAAAGTCGGAATCCGATGCGAAGTCCGAATCTGAATCCAAGTCGGATTCGGATTCCAAGTCCGACTCTGACTCCAAGTCGGATTCGGACGCCGATGCCAAGGCTGAAGCGATCTCGCACAACCTGAATGGCAATCTGAACGCCAATCTGAACGGCAACCTGAACGGCAATCTCAACGTCAACGAAGCCTTTAACGAGAATATCAACACCAACGAGACCGAAGTGAAGGTGGACGTTGAGGTTGATCTCGACCTGGAAGGCTACGAGCCGACCGACGATGATTTCGTCGACATCGACATGGACGACCATTCAAGCATCGATGGCCTGTTCGCCACGCAGATCGATGACGTCATGAACGGCGCCTTCGGAGGCGACGGGTCGGATGTCGGCAACGTCATCACGCAAAATGCCAACATCTCCGACGACGACCGTCTCGAAGAAGCCTGGGTCAAGAACGACGACAAGTTCGAACTCGACATCGACGCCGATGGTGGCAAGGCCGAAACCGGTGACGGCATCAATGCCGGCGGCGGCGGCGGCAACGGCGGCGAAGACGCAGAGTCGATCGGTGGCGACGGCGGCGACGGCGGAAAGGCCGACGGCGGCGACGGCGACGGCGGCAAGGGCGAAGGTGGATTTGCCTTGAGCTTTGCCAAGGGCGGCGATGGCGACGAAGCCAAGGCCGATGGCGGCGACGGCGACAGCGGCAAGGCCGATAGCGGCTCGGCTGACGGCGGCAAGGGCAAGGGCGGCGAAGGTGCGGCAGGCGGCAATGCCTATGGCATCGGCCTCGGCCTCGGCGTCGGGCTCGGAGCTGGTCTGGCGGCTGGTGGTGACGGCGAAGAAGGCGGTAACAACGACGCTGACGGCGGCGATGGCGGCAAGGGCGGTGAAGGTGGCAATGGCGGCGACGTCGATGACACCGGCAACGGCGGCGACGCAAGCGGCGGCGACGGCGTGGACGCATTGTTCGCCAAGATCCCGATCCTCAATATCGGCGGTGATGCCGACGATGCTGGCGACGGTGGCAATACCGGTACCGGCGGCGGCGGTGGCGGCGGCGGTGGCGGCGGCGGTGGCGGTGCCACGGCTGAAGACGCCGGCAATGGCGGCGACGGCGGCGGCGCGATCGGTGCAGGCCTCGGCGCCGGCTACGGTGCAGGCGCAGGCTGGGCAGTCGGCGGTGCCGGCGGCGACGGCGGCAACGGCACCGGTGGTGCGGCCACGAGTGGGGCTGCCACGAGCGGCAGCGCAACCGGCGGCAATGCCGGCGCGACTGGCGGTGACGGCGGTGCGGCGCTCAGCGGCGCCTGGGCTGACGGTGCTGGCGGCGACGGCTTCGGCGGTTGGGCGTTCGGCGGCGATGGCGGCAATGGTGCGGCGGCCGGCAATGTCAACGCCGATGGCGGCGCAGGCGGTGCTGGCGGCATGTGGGGCTCGAACAATGCGGATGACGGGTTCGTCACCGGAACGAGTTCTGCTTCCGCCGACGCGATCGTCAATGCCAGCGCGTTCAACCAGGAAATCGTCATGGGCGCGAACCTGCAGCAGAACGCGATCGACATGACCGTGGTTGGCGGCCAGATGACCAACACGTCGTTCGGCGAAGACGGCAACGACGCCTAAGTCGTTCCACATCCACACGAAGGGCTGCGCGGGAAATCCGCGCAGCCCCAATGCCAACAAGAAGATGACGAGGGGAGAAGCCTGCCATGTCGATGGACAGCGTCACCGAGATCATCGCGCATTTCGTCGGTCACTTTCACACGCTTATCGAACAAGCGCGTATGCGCGAGACCTACGAGAAATTCCTGGCCGACAAGGCCGAACAGTCCGACTATGAGGAACTGCCTTTCATCGCAGCTCAGTTCGATGCCCGGTTCCAGTTGGGAAGCTACGTTCCCGCCCTGGCCTATGACCCGCCGACCCCCGACATCGCGACCGTGATCCCATGGTCGAATGTCAGATTCGCACCACCGGACTTGCCCGACTTCACCGACAAGTTCTTTGCGCAATGGCCCGCGATGCTCCAGCTTGCGCCCGCTGCGATCGCATTGAGCTATGTGACCAAGACCATATTGCCCGATGTCGAGCCGCTGGGCTCCATCGCGAACTACCTCATTCAGAAGATCTCGCTTTCCGACGACGACTATTTCGGCGTTGGCGATGCCGGGCTGCTCTTTTCGCCGGAGCCCGTCGACAATGATCTCCTCCTCGATTTCGCCTCCCAGGCCTTGTCGATTTCGCCGATCGCCGATCCGGATATGCCGGGATCGGCCGATGCCGTCGCTGATTTCATCACGACGGCGATCGAGGCTTTTGACAGCTATGACGCGTCGTCCGCGCCTGAGGGCGCGACCGTGTTCGTGGCCAGGTCGGAGACGCTTGACGGCGACTATCTCAACGGCGGCATCGTCGAAGAACTCCCGCTCCTTGATGATTATTACGATCGGGAGCCGGAGGACGAGCCCGAGCCGGTTGGTCAGTCGTCGGTGCGCGTTGAGGGCAATGCGCTCATCGAGGCCTCCGTCACGCTCGAGGCCGGCGGCAATTCGCTGATCAATTCCGCCTCGGTCACGAGTTTCTGGACTGCCGCGACGGTGACGGCGGTTGTCGGCAGCCATTTCGAACTCAATGCGGTCATCCAGATTAACGCCTGGATGGATGAGGATGCCCTCTGCGACACCGTGTCGGGATGGCTCGACCCGGACGCAGCGGCCACTCAGGCCTTCAACCTTGCATCCTTCTCGCGCTACGACACGTTCGAGGAAATGCGCCAGCCCGGCGACGAGCCGACTTTTCCCAAGCACTGGATGGTCGAGCGCATCGACGGCGACGTCATGATCGTCAACTGGCTGCAGCAATTCACCTTCATGTCTGACAACGATATCGGTGTGCTTTCGTCCACGGGCGTGACCACCAGCGTGATCGCCGGCGACAATATGGCCGTCAACCAGATATCCCTGTTCGAACTGGCCTTTGCCTACGACCTCATCGTCATTGGCGGCAATGTCTATGACGCCAACATCATTCAGCAGCTCAATGTCCTGTTCGACAATGATCTGATCGGCGCGGTAAACGGCTTCTCGACAACTGGAAACGCGACGGCCTCCACGTCCGGGAACCTCCTGTGGAACGAGGCGTCGATCTACAATGTCGGTGGCGCAGGCCGGTTCGACGCGCTTCCAGACGCGTATAAGGCGTTTGCCGACAGCCTGGCGCTCGGCGGCATGGGCGCCGCGGGCGGCGTTCTGGGCGATGCCGCCTTTGCCGGCCTCGGAGCGCTGAAGGTGCTCTATATCAGCGGCGACCTGATCAAGCTCAATTACATCAACCAGACGAACATCCTGGGCGACAGCGACCAGATTGCGCTCGCCATGAGCGCGATCGATCCGGTCGAAGATGCGCAATGGACGCTCACGACCGGCGACAATGCCCTGATCAACGTGGCGGGCATTTCCGATCTCGATTCGCTCGGCAAGACCTATGTCGGCGGCGAGCAGTATTCGCAGGACATGCTGATCCAGGCGGAGTTCATTTCCGCATCGCCTGAATTTCTCGGTGCGCGCGATCCCAACGCACTCGTCAACGAGGCGGTGGCATTCCTGGTGGATGATGCGGCCGACGATTATGCCGATGGGAATTCCTCGCTCGATCCAGGCTATCACCCGCAGGATGCCGGTCAGTCCGACGGCCTGCAAACCATGCTCGCATGAGCCGGGGGACTGAGCCATGACGCAGGAAGATCACGGCGCGCGGACGCAGCGGACGGGCGAGGAAGATGATCGCGCAGGCGACGGCGCTGCCAACCGGATGCCGCATGTCGATGAGGTGGATCGTGCGATCGAGCGGATCGAAAAGAACGCCGCCGATGTCCAGAACGCCGCCGATGCCATGACGTTCGAAGCGCCTTCGAGTCGCGCCTCGGCCGCCACGAAGGAGGTGCCGCGCAAGCCCTCCGGAATGGTGACGATCGAGGCCGACAACGGACCGATTGCCGCGGCGGCATCGCCGGGCAAGGTCGCGGCCAACACCAATCGGTCGGAAACCGGCTTCCACAAGCGCCTCGGACCGGTCGATTTCGCCGCTCAGCTCAGGGCGGGCATCAGCGCCGTCAGGCGCAACCTGGCCGCAGCGATGGTTTTCACCGTTGCGAGCAATGTTCTGATCCTCGCTATTCCGATCTATCTGTTCCAGATTTCCGACCGCGTGCTCACCAGCCGGTCTCTCGACACCCTCGTCATGTTGACCATCGTCATCGTCGGAGCCGTGATTCTCCAGGCGGTCTTCGATGCGATCCGGCGCTTCATATTGATGCGGACCGCCGTCGAGGTCGCCGCGCAACTCGGCTCGCCGATACTCTCGGCTGCCGCACGCGCGTCCCTCAACGGGAACGGCAGGGAATATCAGACATTGGGCGACCTGCAGCAGGTGCGATCATTCCTCGTGTCGCGAACGCTGATTTCGTTCATGGACGCGCCGATCGCACCGCTATTCGTCCTGGCTGTCTTCCTGATCCACCCGCATCTCGGTTTCATCGTGGTCGCGACGGCGTTGCTCCTGCTGGTCATCACCGTAATCAACCAGAAGGCGACCTCGGCGCCGTTCGGCGAGGCCAACAATGCGCAGGTGAAGGCCAATCTCCATCTCGATTCCATGTCGCGCAACTCGCAGATCATCAACGCGCTCGCGATGATCCCCGAGGCGGTGCGGATCTGGGGCAAGGACACGGCGGAATCGTTGCGCGCGCAGGTGATCGCGCAGGACCGAAACATCATGTTCTCGGCGCTTTCGAAGGCGGCGCGTCTCATCACGCAGGTCGGAATGCTCGGTTGGGGCGCCTATCTGGCGATCGACGGGCAGATCACGGGCGGCATGGTCATCGCCGCGTCGATCATCGCCGGCCGCGCCCTGGCGCCGATCGAAGGTGCGATCGAGGGCTGGAATCAATATACGCAATCCAAATCCGCCTATGGACGGATCACCGCGCTTCTCAACGCCTCGCCGCTCAATTTCGAGCGTCTGAACCTCCCGCGGCCGGAAGGACGCCTGGATGTCGAGCGTCTTCTTTACGTGCCGCAAGGCACCAAGCGGGTGGTTCTCAACGGCCTGACCTTTTCGCTCAATCCGGGCGATTCGCTCGCCGTCATCGGCAATTCGGGCGCCGGCAAGACGACGCTCGGCAAGATGCTCGTCGGCTCGATCCTGCCCACTTCCGGCAATGTGCGGCTCGACCTGATGGACCTGCGCAATTGGGATCAGCGCCAGTTCGGCGAGAATATCGGCTACCTGCCGCAGGACGTGCAGCTCTTCCCCGGCACGATCAAGGCGAACATCGCGCGTATGCGCGACGATGCGACGGACGAGCAGATCTACGAGGCCGCCGTCCTGGCCGATGTCCATGAGATGATCTCGTCCCTGCCGCACGGATACGAAACCATGGTCGCGGCCGACGGTACGCCGCTGTCAGGCGGCCAGAAGCAGCGCATCGCGCTCGCCCGCGCCTTTTTCGGTGGTCCCCGTCTGGTTGTGCTCGACGAACCCAATTCCAATCTCGACCAGGCCGGCGATGGCGCGCTCAAGCGCGCGCTCGAACATGCCAAGCGCGAGAAGATCACCGTCATCACCATCACGCAGCGTCCCGCCCTTCTTCAAAGCGTCGACAAGATCCTGTTGCTCGTCAACGGGACGGTGGCGCTGTTCGGCGCTCGCCAGGATGTGCTTGCTGCGCTGCAGACACGCGGCATTTCCGTCGAGATCGGCTCGTTCGGCCACCAGTTGCAATAGGATCGCACCATGTCGGATATCGCCTCGGTTCATGACATTCAGTGGTATGCGGACGTTCCGCGCTCGATCTGGAAGCATACGGTGTTCGGCATTGCCCTTTTGGGCATCACTTTCGGCGGCTTCGGCGCGTGGGCGCTGACGGCGCCGCTTGCCTCGGCGGTCATTTCGCAGGGCAGCTTCGTCGCCACCGGCCAGAACAAGATCGTCCAGCATTTCGGCGGCGGTGTTATCAAGGAACTCATGGTCTCGGAAGGCGATACGGTCAAGGTTGGCCAACCCCTGGTCCTCCTCGACGAGACGGCGGCGCTTGCCAAGGATCGCGAGCTGTTCCTGCGCCGCGCGCGTCTCGAGGCGATTGCCGCAAGACTGCTGTCGCAATATCAGGGCGTCGACAAGATGATCTCGCCTGCCTTCCTTGACGACCATCTCGGCGAACCGGAGGTGATCGAGATTCTCGAGAGCCAGAAGCTCAATTTCGATGCGCAGCGCACGAAGATCGAAGGCGAGCTCAGCATCCTCGAGCAGAACATGCTGTCGCTCGAATTCCGGGCTGAAGGATATGACCGGCAGAAGGCCTCCTATGAACAGCAACTCGACCTTTTGCGTCAGGAGCATGAGGGCAAGGCCACGTTGTTCGAGAAGGGATTGTTGCGCGGTACCGAACTGAAAGCGATCGAGCGCGCGATGGCCGATGCCGAAGGTCAGATCGGCCGTCTCGATTCGGAAATCGATCAGACGACGTCGCAGGTGGAGCGCACCCGCCAGGAAATCGTCCAGGCCGAAAGCGCCTTTCGGGAGGACGCGCTCGACCGGTTGCAAGGCATCCAGGGTGAACTGGATGTGGTGCGCGAACAGTCGCGCGAAGCCGAGAACGTTCTCCAGCGCGCCTCCATCGTCGCACCGGTTTCCGGTACGATCGTTCGGACCTACTACCACACAAATGGCGGCGTGATCGAAAGCGGAAAGGCGGTGATGGAGATCCTGCCCGATGACGTGCCGCTGCTGATCGAGGCGCAGGTTCCGCGCACCGAGATCGACAGCGTGCGCGTCGGCCAGCCGGCAACGATCCGTCTCGTGGCGCTGAACCAGCGCACCACGCCGGTCATTGAAGGTCATGTGATCTACGTGTCCGCCGATTCCCTTTCCGACCAGGAACAAGGCAGGCCCCAGGACGTCTATCTGGCGCGCATCGACATTTCCCCAAGCGAGCTGTCGCGCGTGCGCGGCTTCCAGCCGACGCCTGGTATGCCGGCCGAAATCATGATCCAGATCGAGGAACGAACCTTCTTCAACTACCTGGCCAAGCCGATCACCGACTCGATGGCGCGCGCCTTCACCGAGCGATGAAGAGCGCCGGCCGAAGCGTGGTGCGGGCCAGGGCGGCGTGCATTTGGCCGCCGTCCATCAACTTGCCTCATTGGGGGTTGACTATTCTGACCGCGCGGATAAAACCCGCCCACATCAGCGCGCCGTGAGCGCGCCGGTCTTGGGGAATAGGTTAACGGTAGACCCACGGACTCTGACTCCGTTAGTCCTGGTTCGAATCCAGGTTCCCCAGCCAAAAATTTCTTAAATAAATTCAGTCACTTACATGATGCTCCTGAATCTTTTTCGGAGCATTTCGTGTTGCCCTCAGTGTTGCAGGCAACAATGCACGTCTGCCGCAGCAAAACGTCCATCCCATTGTCGGCAAACATGCCCGCCATTCGTCCTTGGCACGTGAAGCTTGATACAATCATCTTTCAGAAAGGACATGACAATGCCCAGTACTGTTCACCTGCACAGAGTTCTCGCCACTCAGCCGGAAAAGGTCTTCAGGGCCTTCGTCGAGCCGGACGCGATTGCAAGCTGGCTTCCTCCCTATGGCTTTCTTTGTACGGTCCACGAACTGGATGCCAAGGTCGGCGGCAGGCACAGAATGTCGTTCCGTAATTTCACGACCGGCGGCAGCCATTCATTCGGCGGCACGTATGTGGAGGTCGTTCCCGGCGAACGGCTCGTCTACACTGACAGTTTTGACGATCCCAATCTGTCGGGCGAGATGACTGTGACCGTGACACTGAAGACCGTAGCGTTAGGCACTGAGATGAACATCGAGCAACGGGGTATTCCTGACCTCATTCCGCGCGAAGCCTGCTACCTGGGTTGGCAGGAATCTCTGCGCAAGCTCGCGAAACTCGTTGAACCGGAGATCGACGACTAGGACGCCTTCGCGGATTTAGGGAGGGCATTGCTTCAAAGGGAAGGGTGGCCACTCGTTACCCTGGCAAAGATGTTATGAGAAACGTCTTTGTGATTCTCTCGCTGATGCCGATGATCCCCACCGCCCTCGAAATCCTCAAGACCGTCTACGGCTATGATGCGTTCAGGGGACCGCAGGCGCGTATCGTCGAGCATGTCATCAGCGGCGGCAATGCCCTTGTGCTGATGCCGACGGGCGGTGGAAAGTCGCTTTGCTACCAGGTTCCCGCCATCGTCAGGCCCGGCATGGGGCTTGTCGTCTCGCCGCTGCTGGCGCTGATGGCCGACCAGGTGACGGCCCTGCGGCAGGCGGGCGTCAAGGCAGCCGCTCTCAATTCGGACCTGTCGGCCGAGGATCGTCGCGCGTTGTGGGCTGATATCCACGGCGGCGATCTGGACCTTCTCTACGTCGCGCCCGAGACGCTGCTGCGCGAGGAGGTGCTGGAACGACTTGGCCAGGCGCGTTTGTCGTTGATCGCCATCGATGAGGCGCATTGCCTGTCGCAATGGGGGCACGATTTTCGCCCCTCCTACCGCCAGCTCGACGCGCTCGTCCGGCGGTTCCCCGGCATCCCGCGCATGGCGCTGACGGCGACGGCCGACGAGCCGACGCGCGCGGAAATCCTGTCCCATCTCGACATCGCGGAAAGCGATGCCTTCATCGACGGTTTCGACCGTCCCAACATCCGCTACGCCATCGACGAGAAGGACAATCCCCGTGCGCAACTGAAGGACTTCCTGAAGCGTCACGAGGGCGAGAGCGGCATCGTCTACTGCCTGTCCAAACGGAAGACGGAGGAAACCGCTGCCTGGCTGCGCGACCAGGGCCATGACGCGCTCGCCTATCATGCCGGCATGGACAAGGCTGCGCGGGAGGCCAACCAGATGCGCTTTCAGCGCGGCGAAGCCGTCATCATGGTCGCCACCGTCGCCTTCGGCATGGGCATCGACAAGCCCGATGTGCGCTTCGTCGTGCATATCGATCTGCCGGGCAGCATCGAGGCCTATTATCAGGAAACGGGACGGGCCGGGCGTGATGGCCTGCCCTCCGATACGCTGATGTTGTACGGCTCCGAGGACATCGCGTTGCGCAGCCGCTTCATCGAGGAATCGGATGCGCCTGATCAGCGCAGGCGCATGGAGCGCCAGAAACTCGATGCGCTTTTGGGCTTGGCCGAGACCGCAAGCTGCCGCCGGCAGGCGCTTTTGTCCTATTTCGGCGACCATTGCGAACCATGCGGCAATTGCGACACCTGCGCTCAGCCGCCGGAACTGTTCGATGGAACGATCGCCGCCCAGAAGGCGCTTTCCTGCATCTACCGCACCGGCGAACGTTTCGGACAGGCCTATGTCGTCGATGTGCTTCTCGGCGCCAAGAACGAGCGCATTGCCCAGTTCAGCCACGACCGTATTTCCACTTTTGGCATCGGCGCTGAGCACGACAGCCGCACATGGCGGGCGATCCTGCGCCAGTTGATTGCGCTGCGTCTCGTAGACGTTGATCTTGCCGGACATGGCGGCCTGTCGATCGCGTCTGCCGGTCTTGATTTCCTGCGCGACAAGCCGACGCTGATGCTGCGTGTACCGGCGGCTCCGCGGGCGCGGGGTCACAAGGTCAAGGGAAGCGCTGCGCAGTCTGCCGTCAAGGATGCGGACCATGCCTTGTTCCAGGCGCTGCGCCAGAAGCGTACGGAAATCGCGCGCACGCAGAACGTGCCGCCTTATGTGATTTTCCACGACAGGACGCTGATCGAACTGGCGGCTGCCCGGCCCGCATCGCGGATCGAAATGGCTGACGTGCCGGGTGTCGGCGAGACCAAGCTCAACCGCTACGGCCCGGCTTTTCTGGCGGTGATCGCCGAACACCCGTAGCAGGCTGCAAAATTGCGCCGCGGCAACATGTTGTTGCCAGCTTGACATTGGCGGTTCATGCACGAAGCTTTCTGCCCGCGCACAATCTCAGGTATCGGATGACCAGCAAAATCGAAATCGTGCGCTCCGCGATCTGGGCGGAGGAATTGCCCGACGACGTGATCGAGCACGCCGCCAAGGGCATCTCGGAACGCGTCTATTCCAAGGACAGCTACATATGCCATCGCGGCGACCGGCTCGATGCCTGGACGGGTGTCGTCACGGGGCTGGTCAAGATGAGCGCCGTGGCGTTGACGGGTAAGGCGATCACCTTCGCAGGGATAGGGGCAGGAGGCTGGTTCGGCGAAGGCTCCATGCTCAAGAATGAAGAGCGCAAATACGATCTGGTCGCCCTGCGCGACACGCGTCTTCTCTTGATGAACCGCGCGACCTTCGTCTGGTTGTGCAAGAACAGCGTCGGCTTCAACCGCTTCCTCGTGCGTCAGCTCAACGAACGGCTCGGACAGTTCATCGCGATCACCGAACACGATCGTTCGTTCGACGCCAAGGCGCGTGTGGCGCGCAACCTGTCGTGGATCTGCAATCCGGTATTGAGCCCGCAGGTGCGCGGCGTCATCGAGATCACGCAGGAAGAAGTGGGCCATCTCGCAGGCATCTCGCGCCAGGTCGCCAATCGCTGCCTCAAGGAACTGGCCGAGGAAGGGCTGATTGCGCTTGAGCCGGGGATTATCCGACCGCTGTCCGTGGACAGGCTCGCCAATTACGGGGCTTGAGGGAAAGGCAAACGCGCTGCCGATCTAAGAGACTATCAGGCGATCTGTCTGTCAAGGCGCAAGTTGAACGCGCCGTCGATTCGTGAAACTTTCCTCGTCAACAAGAGGGGGTGAACCTCCGGGAGGAACGGGCGCAACGCTGCCCGAGGAGGAACGACATTGGCTGAGGGTCAAACCTTGCCCGATACGTTTCCGAAATATCTTCTGCGCAATGCGGAGATGTTCGGAGCGCGTCCGGCGATGCGCCACAAGGACCGCGGCATCTGGCAAAGCTGGACATGGAACCAGCAGCGCGACGAGATCCGCGACTTCGCGACGGGGCTTGCCACGCTCGGCGTCGCTCATGGCGATCGCGTGGCCATTATCGGCGCGAACCGGCCGAAGCTCTATTGGTCGGTCTGCGCCGTGCAGTCGCTGGGCGGCGTGCCGGTTCCGGTCTATGCCGATGCCGTCGCCGACGAACTGTCTTATGTGCTGTCCCACGCCGATGTGCGCTTCGCGATCGTGCAGGACCAGGAGCAGGTCGACAAGCTCAACAGCTTCGCGGACCGCCTGACGTCGCTCCAGGCGATCGTCTATGACGAGCCGCGCGGCCTGATCGACTACGACAGGCGCGCCATGCACGATTTCGACGACGTGCAGGAAATGGGGCGCAGGGCGCAGGCTGCCGACCGCCAGACGGCTGCGCGCTGGGAAGAGGCGATCCGCAACGCCTCCGGCGAGGACATCTCCATCATGCTCTATACGTCCGGCACGACCGGGCGCTCCAAGGGCGTGATGCTGAAGGCGAAGAACGCGGTCAAGGCTGCGCAGGACACGGTCGTCTTCGACCGGTTGACCGAAAAGGACAGCGTCCTTGCCTATTTGCCGCTCGCATGGGTCGGCGATCACTACCTGAATTATGCGCAAGGCTATGTCGCCGGTTTCTGCATGGCCTGCCCCGAAAGCAGCCAGACCGTCGCGCAGGATTTGCGCGAACTGGCGCCGACATTCTATTTCGCGCCCCCACGCGTCTTCGAGGGACTGTTGACCTCGATCACCATTCGCATGGAGGATGCCGGCACCTTCAAGCAAGGCATCTACCGGCACTATATCGAGGTCGCGCGCAAATATGGCGAGGCGATCCTTGAAGGACGCAAGGTTCCGGCATCCGCCCGCGCCGCCTATGTGATGGGCGAAATCCTGGTCTACGGGCCTTTGAAGAACGTGCTTGGTCTGTCCAACATCCGCGTCGCCTATACGGCCGGCGAAGCGATCGGGTCCGATCTGTTTTCGTTCTTCCGCGCGCTTGGCGTGAACCTGAAGCAGCTCTACGGCCAGACCGAAGCGTTTCTCTATGTAACCTGCCAGAAGGACGGTGAGGTTCGCTCGGACACGGTCGGCCCGCCCGCGCCCAATGTCGACATCCGCATTTCCGACGATGGCGAGGTGCAGTTCCGCTCGCCCGGCATGTTCTCCGGCTATTATCTGGAGGACGAGAAGACCGCCGAGACGATGACGGCGGACGGCTATGTGAAGACCGGCGATGCCGGCTTCTTCGACACGGACGGCCAGCTCAAGATCATCGACCGGGCGAAGGATGTCGGCAAATTGTCGAGCGGCGCGCTCTTTGCGCCGAAATATCTCGAAAACATGCTGAAATTCTTCCCCAACATCAAGGAGGCGGTGGCTTACGGGGACGGACGGGAGTTCGCCACGGCCTTCGTCAATATCGACCTTCAGGCGGTCGGCAACTGGGCCGAGCGCAACAACATCGCCTACGCGTCCTATCAGGAACTCGCCGGCCATCCGCTCGTCTACGAGATGATCGCGCAGAATGTCGAGGAGACCAATCGGCGGCTTTCGGGCGAACCGATGATGGCCGCGGCGCAAATCCGCCGCTTCCTGATCCTGCACAAGGAACTCGACGCCGACGATGGCGAACTGACGCGCACGCAAAAGGTGCGCCGCGCCTTCGTCGCAGAGCGCTACGCACCGCTGATCGAAGCGCTTTATGATGGCTCGCAAGTGCGCTTCGTGGAAACCGAAGTGACCTATGAAGACGGTCGCAAGGGCAAGATCAGCGCCAACGTGAAGATCGTCGACGCGCCCGTTTTTGGCGCTGCGCATCCGGTGCGGGAGGCCGCGGAATGAACGCCCATCCCGATCATCACGTTATCGTTGCCCCCCAGGGGGACGGCATCGCCAGGGGCGATTTGTTGATGGAGGTGAAGAACGTCTCGCTGGCCTTCGGCGGCGTCAAGGCGATCACCGACATCTCCTTCGATGTCCGCAAGGGCGAGATCCGGGCGATCATCGGCCCGAACGGCGCCGGCAAGACATCGATGCTCAACGTCATAAACGGCTTCTATACGCCGCAGGTCGGCACCATCACCTTCCGCGGGCAGGAGCGGCGCGCGATGAAGCCGCATCATGCGGTTCGCCAGGGCATTGCCCGCACCTTCCAGAACGTCGCGCTCTTCAAGGGCATGTCGACGCTCGACAACATCATGGCCGGGCGTTCGGTCCAGATGAAGCGCTCGATCGGCTGGCAGATGCTGTGGCACGGGCCGGCGCTTGCCGAGGAGATCGAGCATCGCGAGAAGGTCGAGGAGATCATCGACTTCCTGGAGATCGAGCACATCCGCCGCACCCCGGTCGGCAAGCTGCCCTACGGGTTGCAAAAGCGGGTGGAACTCGGCCGCGCGCTCGCCATGGAGCCGTCGCTTCTTCTCCTCGACGAGCCGATGGCCGGCATGAACCTGGAGGAGAAGGAGGACATGAGCCGCTTCATCCTCGACGTGAACCAGCAGCGCGGAACGACGATCGCGCTGATCGAGCACGACATGGGTGTCGTCATGGACCTGTCCGACCGCGTCGTGGTGCTCGACTATGGCAAGAAGATTGCCGATGGGCCTCCCGACGAGGTCAAGAACAACCAGGCCGTCATCGACGCCTATCTCGGCGTGCCGCATTGAGCGGCCGGAAGGACTGTTGAATGGAAAGCTTGCATTCGATCTTCGTGGCGCCCTTTGCCGATATGGTCGCAGCGCCCGATTTCTTCCTCCAGGTCGTCTGGGAAGGGCTTGTCTCGGGCGTGCTCTACGCGCTGATCGCGCTCGGTTTCGTCTTGATCTACAAGTCTTCGCGCATCTTCAATTTTGCGCAAGGGATCATGGTCGTCTTCGCGGCTCTGACGCTGGTCGGCCTTCATGAACGGGGTGTTCCGGCGCTGCTCGCCGTGCCGCTGACGCTGGTCGTCATGTTCTTCCTCGCGGTCGCCATCGAACGCGTCGTCTTGCGTCCGCTCGTCAACCAGCCCGACATCATCCTGTTCATGGCGACGATCGGGGTGACGCTGTTCCTGATCGGGCTCGGCGAAACCATCTTCGGCGGCGAGAACAAGGTGATGATCACCTCCGAACTCGGCATTCCGACAGGAAGCTGGGTTCTGGAGCCTTTCGGCGGTTTCGTTTCGATCGAGCAGAAGGACATGACGGCCGTCGTGGGCGCAGTGCTGCTTGTGGTCGCGCTACTCGTCTTCCTCAACAAGTCCAAGATGGGTCGCGCCATCCGCGCGCTCGGCGACGATCATCAGGCCGCGCTTTCGGTCGGCATTTCACTGTCCACGATATGGGTCCTCGTCTGGTTCATTGCGGGCATCATCGCGCTGGCGACGGGCATCGTCTGGGGCGCGCGCGCCGGCGTCTCCTTCGCGCTCGAGGTCATCGCCTTGAAGGCATTGCCGGTCTTGATGCTGGGCGGGCTCGAAAGCGTCACCGGCGCCATCGTCGGCGGCCTCGCCATCGGTATTCTCGAGAAGGTCTTCGAGATCTACTGGGGCCAGCCGCTCCTCGGCGGCAACACCGAAGCCTGGTTCGCCTACATGCTGGCGCTGCTCGTGCTTCTGGTGCGCCCGCAGGGCCTCTTCGGCGAAAAAATCATCGAGCGGGTATAATCCATGTTCTATCGCGTCGCCGGCCAGTACAAGACCAGCTATCAGGCGGATTATGCGCTCTTCCCCGTCAAGCAGGACGCGTTCCTTCTCGCGCTGATCCTCGTCGCTGCCTTCGTCGTCTTCCCGCTGACGGCGAGCGACTTCATGTTCCGCGCGCTTCTGATCCCGGTGCTCATATATGCGCTCGCCGCGCTGGGGCTGAACATCTTGACCGGCTATGCAGGGCAGCTTTCGCTCGGCACCGGCGCGTTCATGGGGGTCGGCGCCTATGCCTGCTACAAGCTGGTGACGATCTTTCCCGAGTTGAACATCCTTGTTGCGATCGCTCTGTCGGGCTTCTTCTCGGCCGCCGTCGGCGTCGCCTTCGGTCTGCCGTCGCTTCGCATCAAGGGCTTCTACCTTGCCATCGCGACGCTCGCCGCGCAGTTCTTCCTCGTCTGGCTGTTCCAGAAATGGGCCTGGCTCTACAACTACAATGCCTCGGGCGCGATCCAGGTGCCGAACACGCAGATGTTCGGCGTCACCGTGACGGGTGCGCGCGCCTCGGCGATGAGCCAATATTTCGTGGTTCTTTCGGTCGTGTGCATCGTCACATTCCTGGCGATCAACGTCACCCGCGGACGCATCGGGCGCACCTGGAAGGCCGTGCGCGACATGGACATCGCGGCCGAACTCGTCGGCATCAACCTGATGAAGGCGAAGCTGTCGGCCTTCTTCGTCTCGTCCTACATCGTCGGCATCGCCGGTGCGCTGTTCGTCTTCCTGTGGCGCGGCGCGGCCGAGTCCGACCTTTTCGACATCCAGTTGTCCTTCCGGGTCCTTTTCATCGCCATCATCGGCGGGCTGGGCTCGATCCTGGGCAATTATCTCGGCGCGCTCCTGATCGTGGCGCTGCCCGTCATCATCGGCACGGTGCCGGCCCTGTTCGGCCTGCCGATTTCCTCGGCCATGGTCGAGCATCTGAATACCATGATCATCGGCGCGCTGATCATCGGCTTCCTGATCGTCGAGCCGCACGGGCTCGCACGGTTCTGGGCCGTCATCCGCGAGAAGCTGATCATCTGGCCATTCCCGCACTGAGGAGTGAGCGGTGCGGGTTGATTGAGGAAAAGCCCGAAATAACGGGCGCAAGTGGAGGAGCGACTGATGAGAATGAAGCACACGACGGCTCTCGTGGCCGGCATCCTGGCAAGCGGCATCGCCGCGCCGGCAATGGCGCAGGACATGTTGAAACTGCCCAACATGTCCTACCGCACCGGCCCGTTCGCGGCGACCGGCACGCCGCACATGAACGGCCAGCTCGACTACATGACCATGCTCAATGAGCGCGACGGCGGCATCGGCGGCGTCAAAATCGCCTTCGAGGAATGCGAGACCGGTTACAACACCGAAAAGGGCGTCGAGTGCTATGAGAAGCTGAAGTCGGAAGGCGCGCTCGTAACCCAGCCCTGGTCGACCGGCATCACGCTGCAGGTTCTCCCGCGCACCAATGTCGACGCGATTCCGATGTATGCGCCGGGCTACGGCTTCTCGGCCATGCAGGACGGCAAGACGTTCAAATGGGCCTTCAACCCGCCGACCTCCTATTGGGACGGCGCATCGATGATCATGCAGGGCATTTCGGGCGGCGATCTCGGCAGCCTGGAAGGCAAGAAGATCGCCTTTCTTCATCTCGACCATCCCTATGGCAAGGAGCCGGTGCCGCTTTTCGAGACGCTGGCCGAAACGCACGGCTTCGAGTTCCTGCCCATTCCAGTCGGCCTGACGGAAATGCAGAACCAATCGGCCCAGTGGCTGCAGATTCGCCGCGAACGGCCCGACTTCGTCATCATGTGGGGCTGGGGCGCGATGAATGCCGGCGCCATCACCGAAGCGGTCAAGACCCGCTACCCGATGGAGCAGTTCGTCAGCGTCTGGTGGGGCGCGCATGAGCCGGATCTGATGCTTGTCGGCGAGGAAGCCAAGGGTTACCGCGCGATTTCGTGGAACTTCGTCGATTCCGAATCCAAGCTGATGCAGGACGTGAAGACCCACGTCGTCGATGCCGGCAAGTCGCAGCTCAACCAGGGTGCCGGTGAGTTCGACACCACCGCCTATCAGCGCGGCATCCTGATGTCGGTGATCCTCGCCGAAGCGGTGGAGGCCGCGCAGGAGGAGGCAGGCACGCCGATGATCAACCAGGAGCAGCTTCGCAAGGGGCTTGAAAGCGTCAACATCGATGAAGCACGCCTTGCCGAACTCGGCGCGGAGGAAATGATGGCGCCCTTCTCGATGAGTTGCTCGAACCACACCGGCCACGCCAGCGCCTGGATGATCGAGTGGGACGGTGCGAAGTTCGTCAAGGTATCGGACCTTTTGACCGCCGATCGCGCGGTTATCGACCCGATGGTCGAAAAGGCTTCCGCCGACTATGCAGCGGCCAACCAGCCCTGGCAGATGAACGACGACTGCGCAGAGTAACGAACCAGCGCGCGCGGCGGGGAAACGTCCCCGCCGCGCTTCTTTCCAGGAAATGGAAACAGCGATGACGCCGACGACCGCACCCGTTCCAGACGCCGCCGAGCCCATCCTCGCGGTCAACAATATCGAGGTGATCTACGATCACGTCATTCTGGTGCTGAAAGGCGTCTCGCTGTCGGTCCCGCGCGGCGGCATCACCGCCATCCTCGGAGCCAACGGTGCCGGCAAGACGACGACGCTGAAGGCGATTTCGAATCTTCTCCATGCCGAGCGCGGCGAAGTGACCAAGGGCTCTATCCTGTTCGAGGGACAGGAGGTTCAGGCTCTGTCACCCAACACGCTCGTCCGCAGGGGGTGCATCCAGGTGATGGAAGGCCGGCATTGTTTCGGCCACCTCTCGGTCGAGGACAATCTGATGACCGGCGCCTTCACCCGCAAAGACGGGACGGCGGCGATCCGCGACGATCTCGACCTCGTCTACCAGTATTTCCCGCGCCTGCGCGAGCGGCGCACCAGCCAGGCCGGCTACACGTCGGGCGGCGAGCAGCAGATGACGGCGATCGGCCGCGCGCTGATGTCGCGACCGAAGATGATCCTGCTCGACGAACCGTCGATGGGACTTGCCCCGCAGCTCGTGGAGGAAATCTTTGAGATCGTGAAGAAGCTCAATGACGAGCAGGGCGTCTCGTTCCTGCTGGCCGAGCAGAACACCAATGTCGCGCTGCGCTATGCCAAATATGGCTACATCCTTGAATCCGGGCGCGTCGTGCTCGACGGCGAGGCGAAGGCGCTGCGCGAAAACGACGACGTCAAGGAATTCTATCTTGGCGTCGGCGGCGAGGGGCGCAAATCCTTCCGCGACGTGAAGCACTACAAGCGCCGCAAGCGCTGGCTGGCCTGAACCATGACCCAGCAGGAAAACCGAATGGTCGAGCATCGAGACGTGGTTCCGGCGCATGGCGACGACGCCGAGTTGTTGTCGGCGATGCGGGCGCAGATTTCGCGCGCGGCTGAAAACCAGCCCTTCTGGGCCGAACGTCTGGCGGGCGTCGACATCGAGGCATTGACCACGCGCGATGCGCTCGGCGCGGTGCCGGTGCTGCGCAAGTCCGAGCTTGTCGAATTGCAGGTCAGGACGCCGCCCTTCGGCGGGCTGACCGCAACTCCGGCTCGCTCGCTTGCAAGGCTCTTCGTTTCGCCAGGCCCGATCTTCGATCCTGAAGGCCATGGAAGGGACTGGTGGGGCGCGGCGAAAGCTCTGGCCGCGGCTGGTGTCAGATCGTCCGACATCGTTCTCAACACATTTTCCTACCATCTGACGCCCGCCGGCGCGATGTTCGAAAGTGGCGCGCACGCGCTTGGCTGCGCCGTCATTCCGGCAGGGCCGGGCAACACGACCGACCAGCTCGCCGCGATCGGCCAGTTCCAGCCGAGCGTCTATATCGGCACGCCGGATTTCCTGAAAATCCTCATCGACAAGGCGCAAGACGCTGGGGTCGATGCCGGCTCGATCAGGCGGGCCCTGGTGTCGGGCGCGGCGCTGCCTCAAAGCCTGCGCGCCGAATTTTCAGATCGCGGCATTTCGGTCGTCCAATGCTACGGCACGGCCGATCTCGGCATCGTCGCCTACGAGGATGGCGGCGAGGGCATGGTCGTCAATGACGGCGTCGTGCTCGAGATCGTCCGACCGGGCGCACACAACCCGCTGCCCGACGGCGAGGTGGGCGAGATCGTCGTCACCCGCCTCAACCGCGACTACCCGCTGATCCGGTTTGCGACCGGCGACATGTCGCGAGCTTTGACTGCCATGGATGGTCGCCGCCGCATTGCCGGCTGGATGGGCCGCGCCGATCAGGCGACCAAGGTCAAGGGCATGTTCATCCGTCCTGAGCAGATCGGCGCGCTCGGCAAGGCGCTCGCGATTGCGGGCCGTATGCGCCTGGTGGTGACGCGTGCGGGCGAGCAGGACGCGATGGTCTTGAAGATCGAGCACCCGGACGAGACGCTGGGCGCGGTTGCCGCGCAAAAGTTTTCCGAGATCACCAAGCTCAAGGGGGCGGTCGAAATCGTCCCGGTGGGCCATCTTCCCAATGACGGCAAGGTCATCGCCGACGAGCGGGCCTGAGGCGCCGGTCGGCGGCGTTCTGACCGGACGCGCGATGCCGTGGATGACGGCGGGCGCCCGATTGTGGCGCATCGGTTCTTGGACTAGGCTGAAGTCAAACAAGAAATCGACGGGACCTTCAAACTCAGGCCCAGAGGGAAACAGCCATGTCCAGCTTCAACCTATCGTCACGCCGCTTCGCCGTGTCTCGTCGCCATCTGCTCAAATCGGCCGGTGCGGGTGCGGTCCTTGCCGCGACAGTAAGCCTGCCGTCGCGGCTATTCGCACAGGAACCGCTCAAGGTCGCCGCCGTCTACACCGTGCCGACCGAGCAGCAATGGGTCAGCCGCATCCATCTTGCCGCGCAGGCCGCGCAGGAGCGCGGCGACATCGAATACACATTCTCCGAGAACGTCTCGAACTCCGATTATGAGCGCGTCATGCGCGAATATGCCGAGGCCGGGAACCAGCTCATCCTGGGCGAGGTCTTCGGCGTCGAGCAGGCCGCACGGCAGGTCGCGATGGACTATCCCGACGTCGCCTTCCTGATGGGATCGAGCTTCAAGGAAGATCCGGCGGTGCCGAACTTCGCGCCCTTCGACAATTACATTCAGGACGCCTCCTATCTCACGGGTCTCATTGCCGGCGCGATGTCGGAAAGCGGCAATATTGGCATGGTCGGCGGCTATCCAATCCCCGAAGTGAATCGCTTGATGCACGCCTTTATGGCGGGCGCGCGCGAGACCAGGCCGGACGTGAAGTTCCAGGTTGCCTTCATCGGCTCGTGGTTCGATCCGCCCAAGGCCAAGGAAACCGCCTTCGCGCAGATCGATGCGGGCGCTGACGTTCTCTATGCCGAGCGCTTCGGCGTCTCGGATGCGGCGCAGGAGCGCGGCATCCTCGCCATCGGCAACGTCATCGACACGCAGGCCGACTATCCTGAGACCGTCGTCGCCTCCGCGCTCTGGCATTTCGAGCCGACGCTCGACAAGGCGATCGCGGAAGTGCGCGCCGGCTCGTTCACGGCAGCCGATTACGGCGTCTTTTCCTTCATGAAGGAGGGGGGCGCCTCGATGGCGCCGCTCGGCACCTTCGAGGACAGGATTCCCGAGGAGATCAAGGCGCTCGTCGCTGAAAAGGAAGCCGCAATCAAGGACGGCTCCTTCACCGTCGAGATCAACGACGAAGAACCGACCTCGAACTGATGGCCGACGACACGGCGCGGCAGGCGCAGATCGTTCTGCGCCTTGCCGGCATCACCAGGCGATTTGGCGCGCTCATCGCCAATGACGCGATCGATCTCGACCTGAAACAGGGCGAGATCGTCGCCCTTCTGGGCGAGAATGGAGCCGGCAAGACGACCCTGATGAACATCCTCTTCGGTCATTACGTCGCCGACGAGGGAGCTATCGAGGCATTCGGCAAGCTTTTGCCGCCGGGCGATCCGCGCGCCGCGCTCGCCGCCGGCATCGGCATGGTCCACCAGCATTTCACGCTGGCCGACAATCTGACGGTTCTGGAGAACATCGCGCTCGGCACCCAGAGCATCTGGTCGCCGCGCCTCGACCGCCCGTATGCGCGAACCCGCATCGCAAAACTCTCTGCCGAATTCGGCCTCGCCATCGATTCGTCGCGGCCCGTGTCCGAACTCGCTGTCGGTGAGCGCCAGCGCGTGGAAATCCTCAAGGCGCTCTACCGCGATGCGCGCATTCTGATTCTCGACGAGCCGACGGCCGTGCTGACGCCGGGCGAGACCGAGGCGCTTTTCGCCACGCTCAAGCTCCTTGTCGCGCAGGGCCTTTCGATCATCTTCATCTCGCACAAGCTGAAGGAGGTGATGGCGGTGGCCGACCGGGTCGTCGTCCTGCGCAACGGACGTTTGGTCGGCGAACGCCGAACCGCAGAGACGACCTGGCAGGAACTCGCCGCACTGATGGTCGGGCAGGAGGTTTCGCTCCCGAAGGCTTCGCCGCGCGATGCCGGTTCCGTGCTGCTCAAACTGCGTTCGGTATCGACCATTGCCGCGAGTGGCGGCACGCCGTTGCGCGACGTCTCGTTGAGGCTTCATGGTGGGATGATCACCGGCATGGCTGGCGTTTCGGGCAATGGCCAGGCTGCGCTGGCCGGTCTTTTGTCGGGAACCCTGACCCCCCGGTCCGGCCAGTTGCTGATCGGCGATGTTGCGCCCTTGAACTGGTCGCCACGCACCGCGCTCGATGGCGGAATCGCCCGCATTCCGGAAGATCGCCACGCGATAGGCTCCGTCGCCGACATGACGGTGACGGAGAATGTTATTTCCGAGCGCTACCGCTCCGCCGCGTTTTCGCGATACGGCATGATCGACTGGGCCGCCGCGCGGCAATTCGCCGAGCGGCTGATCGCCGACTACGACGTCAAATGCCCGTTGCCCGAAACCCGCATCAGGCTCCTGTCGGGCGGCAACATGCAAAAGCTCATCCTCGGCCGCGCGCTCGATCCTGACCCCGTCGTGATCCTCGCCAACCAGCCGACGCGCGGGCTCGACATCGGCGCCGTCGCCTATGTCCACGCCCGGCTGATCGAAGCGCGGGATCGCGGCGCGGCGGTGCTGCTCATTTCCGAAGATCTCGACGAGGTCCTGTCGCTGTCGGACTGCACCCACGTCATCGCGGACGGAAAAATCTCGCGCCCCTTCGCGCGCGGCGAAAAGAGCATCGGTGAATTGGGTGAGATGATGGCCGGCCTCGGCCTGGAGGCGGCGTGAGGAACGAATTCGATGCGGCTTGAGCCGAAACCGCGCTCGTCAAGACTGATGCTCGTTGGCTATCCGCTCGGCGCGGTCGCGGCGACGCTCGTCATCGCTTCGCTGCTGGTCATGGCAGCGGGCGCGTCGCCGCTGTCCGTTTTCGGCCTGGTGATCAAAGGTGCCGCCGGGTCGCAATTCGCGCTTCTCGAAACGCTGACCCGCGCAACGCCGCTGATCTTCACCGGCCTTGCCGTCGCCGTCGCCTTCCGCGCCCGGCTCTGGAACATCGGCGCGGAGGCGCAGCTTTATGTCGGCGGCATCGTCACGGTCGTGCTGGGAACCGGCCTGTTGCCATTGCCGGCGCCGATCCTAATCCCGGTCGTCATGCTCGTCGTCGTCCTTGCCGGCGGCCTTGTTTTGCTCGGCCCCGCGATCCTGAAGACCCGCTTCGGCGTCGACGAAGTGGTGACGACGCTCCTCTTGAATTTCGTCGTTCTGCTTTTCGTCTCGCTGCTGCTCGAAGGCGTTTTGAAGGACCCGATGGGCCTTGGCTGGCCGCAGTCGCAAATGGTGTCGGCAGATACGCGCCTGCCACGCATCGTTGAGGGCAGGCGGCTTCACTATGGTTTCGTTGTCGCGCTCGTCGCCGCCTTCGCGGTCTGGTTCGTGATGAAGAAAACCGCGCTCGGCTACGAGATGCGTGCGGTCGGCGCCAACGCCGAAGCCGCGCGCTTCGCCGGCATTCCGGTCAACGCGGCGCTGATGAAGACGGCGCTGATCTCCGGCGGCCTCGCGGCGCTCGGCGGCTTTTCTGAGGTTGCGGGCCTCAAGGGCAATCTTACCCTCGATCTGTCGTCCGGCTTCGGCTACACCGGCATCGTCGTCGCCATGCTGGCGATGCTCAACCCGCTCGGCGTCGTCGCGGCCGCGATTTTCGTCGCCGGCATTTTCGTCGGCGCCGACGCGATGAGCCGCGCGGCAGGCGTTCCCAGCTACATCGCCGAAGTCATGGTCGCGACCGCTCTTTTGACGATGGTCACCGCGATCATGCTGTCGCGCTACAAGGTGAGGTGGCGCTGATGGACGTCTTCGAAATCCTCTTCACCGCGTCGTTCTGGGTGGCCGCGATCCGCATCGCCTCGCCGCTGATCTTCGCCACGATGGGCGAACTGATCTGCGAGCGGGCGGGTGTGCTCAATCTGGGCATCGAAGGCATCATGGTCGCCGGCGCCTTTGCCGGCTGGGTCACTGTCTATGCCGGCGGCGATCTGTGGGCGGGCGTTGCCGTGGCCGCGCTCGCCGGTGCCGCATTCGGCCTCATTCATGCGACGCTGACCGTGCCCTTCGGCCTGTCGCAACACGTCGTCGGCATCGGCATCACGCTGCTTGCGACGAGCCTCACCTATTTCACCTACCGCATCGTCCTGCCGGAAGTCTCGTCGCCGCCGCGCATCGAGCCCTTCCGCAACTGGGCGGTGCCTTATCTCTCCGACATCCCGCTCATTGGTCCGGCGCTCTTCAACCAGACACCGCTAACCTATCTCGCCTTCGTTACCGTCGTCGTTGTCGCCTGGGTTCTCTACCGAACGCCGCTCGGCCTTGCCGTCCGCGCGGCGGGCGAAAACCCGTCGGCGGTCGAGGCGCAGGGCCTGTCGGTCACCGGCATCCGCATGGGCGCGGTCATGGTCGGCTCGGCGCTGATGGCGGTCGGCGGCGCGTTCCTCACCATGTCCGCCTTCAACTCGTTCTTCTTCGAGATGGTCAACGGCCGCGGCTGGATCTGCATCGCGCTCGTGGTCTTCGGCTCGTGGCGGCCGGGCAAGGCGCTCATCGGCGCGCTTCTCTTCGCTGCCTTCGATGCCTACCAGATCCGCCTGCAACAGGTCGCCGGCGGCATCGTGCCCTATCAGGTCTTCCTGATGATGCCGTATCTGTTGTCGATCGCCGCGCTCGTGCTCGTCGCCCGCCGCGCCAGTTACCCCAAGGCACTGATGATTCCCTATCAGAAGGGCGAGCGTTAAGCTTCGACCACCTTCGCCGTGCGCCGCCGCGTATAGGCGGCGAGCAACGCCAGAAGCAGCGTCCCGACGATCAGGAGCAGCGCGGCCGCGGCGACGGCGGGTGAGATGTTCTCGCGGATCGAGGAGAACATCTGCCGCGCGAGCGTCCTCTGATTCGGCCCGGCGACGAACAGCGTCAGCACCACCTCGTCGAGCGAGGTCGCGAAGGCGAAGACCGCTCCCGTGACGATGCCCGGCATGGCGAGCGGCATCGTCACGCGGCGAAAGACCCGCGTGGGCGAAGCGCCGAGGCTTGCCGCCGCCCGCTCGACGGTCGGGTTGATGCCCTGCAAGGCCGTCGAGACCGACACGATGACGAACGGCACGCAGAGAACCGCATGCGAAAAGATGACGCCGGGATAGCTGCTCGCAAGACCGACCTGCGCCAGCGAAATCTGCAGCCCCACGCCGAGCACGACCGCCGGCACCACCATCGGCAGAAGGAAGATCGTGCGCAGCACGTTGGGGAAGGGGATGCCGCTCCCGCGCAGGCCGAGCGCCGCGAGCGTGCCGAGTGCGACGGAAAGAATGGTCGCGCCCGAGCCGATGATCAGCGAGTTGACGATCGAATTGCGCCATTGCGCGCTGTCCCCGAGCTCCTGAAACCAGCGCAGGGAATAGCCTGGGATCGGATAGTTGAGGAAGATGCTCGACGTGAAGGCAAGCGGCAGGATCGCGATGATCGGCAGGATCAGGAAGGCGGCGGCGGCGATGCCGAATATGGCCTGGGCGACACGCAGCATCTCTAGGCTCCCGTCGGCGCGCCGCCGCGCGAGAGGCGGCCATAGACCATGTAGAGAACGGTCGTGACCGCCAGCAGCAGGATGCCGAGTGCGCCAGCCATGCCCCAGTTCGCTGTTTGCAGCGCATAGAACGCGATGACGGACGAGATCATCTGGTCGTTCGGACCGCCGACGAGCGCCGGCGTGATGTAGTAGCCGATCGCCACCATGAAGACGAGGAGAGAACCCGCGAGCAGCCCCGGCATCGAAAGTGGCAGGAGCACGCGCCAGAAGGCGCGCAGCGGTCGCGCGCCGAGCGAGGCTGCGGCCGGCATCAGATTCTTCGGGATCGCCGAGACGACGGAAAAGATCGGCAGCACCATGAAGGGCAAAAGCACATGGGTCATCGCGATGACGACGCCGAGCCGGTTGAAGATCAGCGGCAGCGGTCCGTCGATCCAGCCGAACCCGATCAGCGTGTTGTTGATGATCCCCTCGTTCTGCAGAAGGATGAACCAGGCTGCGGTGCGCACGAGAAGCGACGTCCAGAGCGGCAGCAGCACGGCGAGCAGCAGCGCATTGCGCTTCCATCCCGTCACTGACGCCGCCAGCATCGCATAGGGCAGGCCGATCAGCGCGCAGAGCAAAGTCACCGAGCCTGCAATGGCGAAGGTACGCCAGATGATCAGTCGATTGGCCGAGACCGATGCCGCCATCTGCTCGATCTCGCCGGTATCCGACCGTTCGAGGTCGAGCGCGGCGAGAAGGTTGCGATCCGTATAGGGCGCCACCGAAATCTGGATCGCCTGCCAGAAGCGCGGCTCGGCCCAACGATCGTCGACTTCGGCGAGGTCGAGCGTTTGGCCCGCCTCCAGGTCGCGCGCGGCATTGGCGGTGCGGCCCATCAATGTGCGAAAGCCCGAAACCTGGCTGTTCAGCGTGCGCACGGCCGCGCCCAGCGTGGATTGTGGCGTCTCGCGCAGATCCTCGACCAGCGCAGCCTGAATTTCGGCGTCGGGCATCGCCTCGCCGTCCCAGCTTCCAATCAGGTCGGACGTGCGCGGAAAGGCCCCGCCAATTGCGTCGTTGCGGATCGAGACGTCCACCATCAGCCAGAGCGGCCACAGGAAGAAGACGCCCAGAAAGATCACCAGCGGCGCGATCAGGAGCGCCGCCCGGCCGCGTTGCCGTGCCGAGACCGCGTTCATGCGGGAAACACCGAACAGTCGGCGGCCGAAAACGAGGCCGTGACGGCTGCGCCGGCCTGACGCTCCGCTGCACCGCGCTCCAGCCGCGCGACGAGCGCAGTTCCGCTCGTATGGAGATGAAGCCGCAAATGGTCGCCCTGATAGACCACATCTGAAACCGTCGCCTGAAGCCGGTTTTCGCCGCTGCCGTCCAGCCGGAGCCGTTCTGGCCGGATCGAGACGCAGACGCGCGCTCCTGCGGCGTATCCATTGTCGGGCACGACGATGCTCGCGCCGTTCTCCAGCTCGACGGCCGACAGCCCTTTGACCGTACCGTTGAGCAGATTGGTCTCGCCGATGAATTCGGCGACGAACCGGTTATGCGGATGGTCGTAGACCTCGCCCGCGGTGCCGATCTGCGCGATCTTGCCGGCGTCGAAGATCGCGATGCGATCCGACATGGTCAGTGCTTCGGACTGATCGTGTGTCACGAAGATGATTGTCAGGTCCAGCCGCCGGTGCAGATCGCGGATTTCGAGCTGCATCTCCTCGCGCAGCTTCTTGTCGAGGGCTCCCAGCGGTTCGTCCATCAAGATGACCTTCGGCTCGTAGACGAGCGCGCGGGTCAGCGCCACGCGTTGCTGCTGGCCGCCGGAAAGCTGGTCCGGGCGTCGATCCGCCAGGTGACCAAGCTGCACGCGGTCGAGCGCGGCCTTCACGCGCGACCGGGTTTCCGATTTCGGCACGCCGCGCATTTCGAGCGGGAAGGCGACGTTCTGCGCAACGTTCATATGCGGAAAGAGCGCGTAGTTCTGAAAGACGACCCCCATGCCGCGCCTGTAGGGCGGCAGATGGTTGATCTTCTCACCATCGAGCAGGATGTCCCCCGATGTCGCGTTCTCGAAGCCGGCGAGCATCATCAGGATCGTCGTCTTGCCTGAACCCGAAGGACCGAGCAGGCTCAGGAACTCGCCCTTGCGGACTTCGAGATTGAGCCCTTCGACGACCGTGACCTGACCGAAGGTCTTGGACACGTCACGAAGCTCGATGAACGCAGTCATGCCGCCCCGTCGATTGCTGGATTTGAAGAAAATAGGGCGCACCCCGTTGCAGGGTGCGCCTTCGCGGCTCGATTACTGGGCGAGCCAGGCGTTGAAGCGCTCGTTGAGTTCTTCGATATTGTCGACCCAGAAGTCGCCGTCCAGCGCGATTGCGCCTTCAAGGTTTTCGGGTGCGGTCGGAAGTTCGGCGGCGACTTCCGGCGCGAGCGAAGCGCCCGCTTCGGCATTGGTCAGGCCATAGGCGATGAATTCGGGCAGCTTGGCCTGGTTTTCCGGCTGGCTGGCGAAGTTGATGAACTCGAACGCCGCGTCCTTGTTGGGCGAATCCTTCAGCACGACCCACGAGTCGATCGCATAGATCGAGCCCGGCCAGACGATCTGGAAGTTCGTGCCTTCCGTCTTGTTGATGCCCGCGAGTCGGCCATTGTAAGCCGTCGTCATCACGACTTCGCCTGACGCCAGAAGCTGGATCGGCTGCGCGCCGGCTTCCCACCACACGATATCGCTCTTGATTTCGTCGAGCTTGGCAAAGGCGCGGTCGACACCCTCATCGGTGCCGAGCACCTCATAGACCTCTTCGACCGGCACGCCGTCCGCCATCAGGGCGAATTCGAGCGAGTATTTCGGTCCGCGCCGCAGGCCGCGCTTTCCGGGAATTTCGGCCGTGTTCCAGAAATCTTCCCAGCCCGTGGGGGCTTCTGTCAGCTTTTCCGCATCATAGGAAAGCCCGGTCGTCCAGACGATCGCGCCGACGCCGCATTCATGGACGGCTGCCGGCAGGAACTTGTCCTCGCCGCCGAGCGCTTCCCAGTCGATCGTCTCGTACATGCCGTCTGCGCAGCCGAGCGCGAGTTCTTCCGTTTCAACCTGCACGATGTCCCAATCCGCCGGGCGGGTTTCCATCTTTGCCGCGATCACGCCATAACCGCCATCCCACGATTCTTCGGTGACCGCCGTGCCCGTTTCGGCGGTGAAGGGCTCGAAATAGATTTCGCGCTGCGCGTCCTGATAGTTGCCGCCCCACGAGACCACGGTCAGGTTCCGGTCCTGAGCCGAGGACGAGGCGATGGCGAGAACGGCGAAGGAGGAGGCGAGCGCAAGACGCTTGACTGTCGATTTCATTTTCTTCCCCTGCGTTATGGATTTTGGCTATCCAATCATAGATTTTGGCAGTTGAAACCGCCAAACCTTTGTTGGACAGAATTATCACCAGTTCGAGCTAGTAAGTCGGCGGTGTGATGGCCGACAGGATCGTGCTTTCGCCGTCCGAGATGTTGCGAAACCGGTGTGGAATGCGGCTGTCGAAATAGTAACCCTCGCCGGGCGCGAGTACGCGACGCTCCTCGCCGACCGTGATCTCGATCGCACCTGTCAGGACCATGCCAGCCTCCTGCGCAGAATGCGAGAAGGCTTCGCCCGTATCGCCGCCCGGTGCATAGGATTCATGCAGCATCAGAAGCTGGCGATTGGGATGATTGGCGCCGATCATGCGATAGGAAACCGCATCCGCGCGGCCGATCTCGACCAGATCGGCCGCGCCGTAAAAGGGCGATGCGGGCAGGTTGGATTGAAGGTCGAGGAAGAAGCCGGTCAGCGTCGTGCCGAGCGCATCGAGGATGGCCGTCAGCGTGTCGACCGACGGGCTCATCCGATCGCGCTCGATCAGCGAGATCGCCGAATGCGACACGCCGGAACGCTTCGCCACCTCGCGAACGCTGAGCGAGCGCCGGCGGCGCAGTTCGTGCAGCTTGGTCCCGATCCTCGGCATCGTTGTCTCCCTCCACGACAGCTTAAATGTGGTGAATTTAATCGACAAGTCCCTGCCGCTCGCTTGTGGCGCACCGAGGCTTGCGCAAGATGTTGCCATCTCCTCTGGCGAAAGTTTCCCGATGCGCAGGCTGCCCGATGCATTCATGGCCAAGATCGACCATCTGAAAGCGCCGACGCGTGATGCGATCGCCGATACGGGTGAGGTCGAAACGACCGTCCGCGAAGTCCTTGCCGCGGTTCGCGACAATGGCGATGAAGCCGTTCGCGACTATTCGCGCCGCTTCGACAAGCTCGATCTGGAAATGCTCGAAATCTCGGCCGCCGAGCGCAAGGCGGCGGTTGACGGCCTCGACCGGCAGACCCGCGCCGACACCGAATTCGCCATCGAGCGCGTCCGTGATTTCGCCGACGCGCAGATGCAGACGATCAGGCCGCTCGACTACGAGGCGCTGCCCGGCCTGCATCTCGGTCACCGCGTCATCCCGATCGAGAAGGTCGGCGCTTATGTGCCCGGCGGGCGCTACCCGATCCTGTCGGCACCGGTGATGACGCTCGTTCCCGCCAAGGTCGCGGGCTGTGTGGAGGTCGTCGCCTGCCTGCCGCCCGGCGCGCATCCGGCGATGATCGCCGGGTGCCACCTCTCCGGCGCGGACCGCATCTTCCGCATCGGCGGCGCGCAGGCGATCGCCGCCATGGCCTACGGCACCGAAAGCGTGCCGGGCGTCGACAAGATCGTCGGGCCGGGCAACGCCTATGTGAACGAGGCCAAGCGCCAGGTCTTCGGCGCGGTCGGCATCGATCAACTCGCCGGCCCGAGTGAGATCTACGTCGTCGCCGATTCGAGCGCAGACCCGGCGATGATCGCGACCGACATGCTGGCGCAGGCCGAGCACGACGTGCGCACCCGCGTCGGCCTGATCACGACGGACCGCAAGCTCGCCGAGGCGACGCTCGCCGAAGTCGAGCGGCAGCTCCGGGACCTGCCGACCGCCGACGTCGCCGGTCCGGCCTTCCGCGACTATGGCGAGATTGTCGTCTGCGCCGACGAGGACGCGATGATCGCCTATTCCGATTTCATCGCCGCCGAGCATCTGCAGGTCCACACGATCGATCCGCAGGCGACCGCGAAAAAACTGCGCAACTACGGTTCGCTCTTCATCGGCCGCGAGGCGAGCGTTGTCTATTCCGACAAGTGCTGCGGCACGAACCACACTTTGCCCACCATGGCGGCGGCCCGCTATACGGGCGGGCTTTGGGTCGGCTCCTACGTCAAGATCTGCACCCATCAGTGGCTCGACGCGCGCGGCGTCGCAGCCGTCGCGCCGCCGGCCATTCGCCAGAGCGCGACCGAAGGCATGGAAGGCCACCGCCGCGCCGCGGCCCTGCGTCTGGCTTAAGAGGAAGCGCCCGCTGGCTTGGCAGATACCCCCTTGCCAAGCCGGCAAACGCGATGTTACCCCTTCGGCCATTCCACAGGGGTGCTCCGTAATGCCGGGGCTGAGACGCGGAGCGACATGCTTGCGGACCCTCAAGCTGATCTGGGTAATGCCAGCGGAGCGAGGCGGTTCATGTTTTCAGGTGCCCAACTTTCCCTTTATCCGATGTGCGACGATTTCGTCGCCGTCATCCTCAAGGCGGTCGCCGCGCTCGATCCCTATCGGCCGCGCTTCCGCATCGAGACGGACGACGTCTCGACGCTGATCGTCGGCCCGCCGGAGGAAATCTTCCCGGCAATGCGCGACCTTTTCGCGTCGGCAGCCGGAACCGGCGTCCATTGCGTTCTCTCCGCCGCCGTCTCGCGCGGCTGCCCCGGCGAACCGGACGACGAAATCTGCACGCCCTCGGCCGAATTCGGCACATCCGCGCCGCTTGACGAGCGGATCGCCGCCGCCCGTGAAGCGGTGGCCAAGGCGGGAACGACCGGCATCGAGGTCGCGGCACAGTTCTCGCTCTATCCGCTCGGCGGCAGCCATCACATGGACGAAATCTATGGCTGCATAGGCTTCCTGAAATCGTCGGGCGTGTTCGAGAAATCGAAGAATTTCTGCACCAAATTGCGCGGCGATGCAGGCCCCGTCTTCGCCACGTTGAGCGAAGCCTTCCTGCGCTTCGGCGCGCCGAACGGCCATGTCGCGCTCGACCTGACCGTTTCGGCGAACAGCCCGACAAAACGCGGCTGATCTCGTCTTTCCGGTGCGCCGGACGGCACACCCCTCTCGATCCAAGGAAACATCGTCATGCTGACCACTCGCGGCTGGACCCTGCGCGAAATTCTCATCGTCACCGTTCTCGGCGCCGTCTTCGGCGTTCTCTATCTGGCCTGGGTGCAGGTCTGGCTGATCGCACAGGCGATCTTCGGCGCTGTTACGATGGATGTGGTGATGGGCTTCTGGTTCATCGTCTCGATCATCGCAGCGGCGATCATCCGCAAGCCGGGCGCGGCGCTCTTGTCGGAAGTCCTTGCGGCGCTCGTCCAGGTGCTCCTCGGCAGCCCGGCAGGACTTTTGCTTCTTGTCACCGGCCTCGTTCAGGGCGCGGGCGCGGAAGCCGTCTTCGCCGCGACGCGCTGGAAGAACTACCGCCTGCCGGTGCTGATGCTGGCAGGCGTCGGTGCGGCGATCGCCTCGTTCGCCTACACCTGGGTCCGCTTCGACTACGGCGCGCTGGCGCCCGGCCTCCTCGTCACCATGTTCGCGCTGCGCTGCCTCAGCGGCGCGATCCTCGGCGGCCTTGCCGGCCATCTCGTCGTCGAGGCGCTCTACAAGACCGGCGTGCTCTCGGGTCTGAAGATCGACCATGAACGTCGCCTTCGGCACGCCTGAAGCGGCGCCTGCGGTCGCATGGCGAGCGGTGGCAGTCCGCTACCCATATGCGGCGAGCCTCGCCGTCGGCCCCGTCTCACTCGAACTGCGTAAGGGCGAACGGTTGCTGATCCTCGGCCCGTCCGGCTGCGGCAAGTCCACCTTGCTGGGCACCGTGACGGGACTGGTGCCGGCGACGATACCCGCCGAGGTCTCGGGCGAGATCGCAACGCTGGGCGTCCCGGCCACAAGCCGGTCGCCGGCCGCGTGGTCCGCATCCGTCGCGCAGCTTTTCCAGGACGCCGACCAGACGCTTTGCGGAATGACGGTCGGCGACGAAGTCGCCTTTGCGCTCGAAAATCGCGCTCTGCCGGAAGACGAGATCGCCGTCCGCGTCGATCGCGCCCTCGATAGGGCGGGGTTGACGGCAAGCTGGCGCACGCGCCGCACCGCCTCTCTCTCCGGCGGCGAAAAGCAACTCGTCGCGCTCGCCGCCGCGCTGGCGCAGGAAGCCGCGCTCTTCATCGCGGACGAGCCCACCGCGCATTTGTCGCCGCAGGCCGCTGCCCGGCTCCACGCCGTAATCGGTGAAGAGGGCCGCACATCGCTCATCGTCGACCACCGGCTTGACGGGCTGATCGACACGATCGATCGAGTGGCTGTACTTGGCCGCGACGGCAGAGCAATGGCCGACGGCCCGCCGCGTGACGTTTTCCGCGTCCATGGCGACCGCCTCGCCGCGGAAGGCATCTGGCGCCCGCTCGCATCCGACATCGACCGGCTATTGCGTGGTATCGGCATCACGCTCGATCCGCCGCCGCTCACCTTGTCGGAAATCATCGACGGCCTCGATCGGATGTCCCCCGGCGACCTTTCCGCCGCAGCCGCTATCCTTCACCATTTCACCTCCGCGCGCATCGCAATCCCGAACGAAGCGAAAGGCGAACCGCTCATCACGCTCGACGCTGCCGCCTGCGCGCCGCTCTTTGCCAGGCCCGTCCTGCACGAAATCTCGCTTCAAGTTCGCTCCGGCGAAACCATCGCATTTCTCGGCCGCAACGGCGCAGGCAAGTCCACCCTCGGCGCGACGCTCGCCGGCCTGTTGCGCCTCAAGCGCGGAACCCGAACCGGCCCAGCCGGCGGCTTCGCTTTCCAGCGGCCCGAAACCCAGTTCACCGAGGCGAGCGCGCGCGCCGAACTCGAATCGATCCTCGGTGAAGGCTCGACGCATGTCGACACGCTCCTTTCCGCCTGGCGTCTCGAAAGCGTCGCCGGGCAGCACCCGTTCGAACTCTCGCAAGGCCAGAAGCGCCGCCTCGCGCTCGCCACTTTAACGGCGGACGTGCGTTGGCCGTTTCTCGTCCTCGACGAGCCGACCGCCGGTCTCGACGCCGCCGCCAGCGAGGAGATCGCCGCCCGCATCGGGGCAATTGCGAAAACGGGCAGGGCGGTCGTCGTCATCACCCACGATATCGACTTCGCGCTGAAAACCTGTTCGCGCGGTATCGTCCTGCACGAGGGGGCAGTGGTCGCAGATGCGCCGCTCCTCGATATCCTCCACGATGAAAGGCTTCTCGCAAGCGCCGGCCTCGTCGCACCGGAACTCCTTCGGCTCGCGGACTGGATGGAGACGGCGCCTTGCTGAGCACACTTCATCCTTTGCCCAAGCTCGTCATCTGTCTCGTCTGGCTCGCGGCCTCGATTGCCGTCTTCGACCCGCGCTTCCAGGCCGGTATCATCTTCCTCTCCACGTTTGCCCTGATCGTCGTGGAGCGCCGTTCGCCGCTGCTCGTTCTCGCGCTGATGGTGCCCTTCGCGCTGTTCGGCTTCGGTTTCCTGACGACCGCGGCGTTATTCCGCGAGGAAAGCGACTTCGCCACCCGCATGGCCGCCGAAACGCCGTTCGGATCGCCTGCCTTTTCAGCCGGCATCGTCCTGTTCCTGCGCGCCATTGCCTGCGGCATGGTCTCGGCTGTCTTCGTGCTGACGAGCGAACCGGGCCGCTTCATCAAGGCGCTGATGGCGAACTGGCGACTGCCGCCGCGCATCGGCTACGCGTTGTTTTCGGCGCTGTACCTCGTTCCGGACCTTGCCGCCGAGGCGCAGCAGATAAGGCTCGCCCGCGCGATGAAGAAAGGCCGCGCGCCAAGGCGCATTCCCGGCCCAGTGGAAACCGCGTCGCTGGTCGTTCCCCTTCTCGCATTCGCCATCCGTCGCGCCAACCGCGCCGCGATCGCCATGGAGGCACGCGGCTTGGGCGCAGGTTCTGAACGCACGATTGTCGGCGCGCCGGCGACGAGAGCAGCAGATGCGATATTTGTCGCCGCGGCGCTCGCTTCCCTCGCGTTCCTTTTCATTCTGACATCCGGCGTCTGGCGGGCTTGGTGAACGCCCCAAGGGCTGTTACAATTTGGGCAACGTGAAAGACAGGAGCGCCTGCTGCCGGCTTTGTGTGCTGGCGCGGCGCCGAAGGGAATAGAGTGACAGACCCCGAATACGGCAATGACGTGCCGTCGGACGGGGCGCGCCAGCCGCGCGGCGACGCCGGCAAAAGGCATTCCAGGCCACCGCCAGGTGTTCCCGATGCAGGTGCGCAGCCTCAGGCCAACGGCAAACCCGACGGCAAGGCGGGCGAAAAGCCCGGCAAGTCGCGCAAAAGGCGCAAGCGAAAGCGCGGCCGCAAGGTTTTCGCGCGAGACGATACTGGCCAGAAGGCGCCCACCGCTCCCGAAGCGAAGCAACTGCCGCCACAACAGGTCGAGCCCGCACCATCACCAGCGCCGATGGCCAACCGTTTCAACGGCCGCGACGCAAATGGCGGCGAGGCGCATGTCTATGCCGCGCTTGATCTCGGCACCAACAATTGCCGCCTGCTGGTCGCCATCCCCGGCAAGGGCGGGCAGTTCCGCGTCGTCGATGCCTTTTCGCGCATCGTGCGGCTGGGCGAAGGGTTGACGGCATCCGGCCGCCTGTCGGACGCCGCCATGGACCGTGCCGTCGAGGCGCTCAGGGTCTGTGCCGACAAACTGCGCAACCGGCGTTTGAGGCGCGTGCGCCTGATCGCGACGGAGGCCTGTCGCTCGGCTTCGAACGGCGCGGAGTTCATTGCCCGCGTAAAGCGCGAGACGGGTCTGTCGCTGGAGATCATCGACCGCAAGACCGAGGCGCGGCTTGCCGTTTCCGGTTGCGGCTCGCTGGTCGAACGGGGCACGAAGGGCGTGGTCCTGTTCGACATCGGCGGCGGTTCGTCGGAGATCGCGCTGGTCGACGTTTCGCGCCACCGCACGCCGCGCCTCGCCAATCACATCGTCTCGTGGACGTCGCTGCCGGTCGGCGTCGTCTCGCTTGCCGAGCGCTTCGGTGGTCGGCATGTGACGCGCGAGGTCTTCGACGCCATGGTCGATGACGTCGCCGATATGCTCGACCGTTTCGAGGGCCGCGACCGGCTTTCGCATGTCCTCGCCGATGACGGTTTCCACCTTCTGGGCACATCTGGCACCGTGACGACGCTCGCGGGCATCCATCTCGGCCTCGAACGATACGACCGTCGCCGCGTCGACGGGCTCTGGCTGCAGAACGACGAGGTCGACCTGATGATCCAGACCTTGCTCGACTGGGAATTCGAAAAGCGCGTCGCCAATCCGTGCATCGGCGCCGACCGTGCCGATCTCGTCCTCGGCGGCTGTGCGATCCTCGAAGCCATCCGCCGCGTCTGGCCGTCGAAGCGTCTGCGCGTCGCCGACAGGGGCCTGCGCGAAGGAATGTTGTCCGAACTCATGGCCGATGACGGCGTCTGGCGCCGGGCCCGCAAGCGGAGACCGCTCAACGCATGACTAAACCCGTCAAACCCGGCTCCGGGCCGACAGGCGCGCGCGCACTCAAGACCCGCGTCAAGAAGAAGCGCGGTCTGAAGAACTCGTCGCGCCGCTGGCTCGAGCGCCATCTGAACGATCCCTACGTCCATCGCTCCAAGGCCGATGGCTACCGATCGCGTGCGGCCTACAAGCTGATCGAGATCGACGACAAGTACGACCTTCTCAAGCCCGGCCAGAAAATCCTCGATCTCGGCGCGGCCCCCGGCGGTTGGTGCCAGGTTGCCGCGGCACGCGTGCAGTCGCCCCTCGATGCACCCACGGTCGTCGGCATCGACTATCTGCATGTCGACCCGGTGCCCGGCGCGGCGCTTTTGGAGATGGACTTCCTCGACGACGAAGCGCCGAAGCGATTGATGGAGACGCTGGGCGGCGCGCCCGATCTCGTCATTTCGGACATGGCGGCCCCGACCACCGGCCACCGCCGCACCGACCATATCCGCACCATGCATCTATGCGAGGTCGCGGCCGATTTCGCCATTTCGGTCTTGAAACCCGGCGGTCATTTCCTGTCCAAGACCTTCCAGGGCGGGACGGAGAATGCGCTGCTCGATCTCCTGAAGCGTAATTTCCGCACCGTCCACCACGTCAAACCGCCGGCTTCGCGCGACGCTTCGGTCGAGCTTTTCATCCTGGCCAAGGATTTCAAGGGCAGGGGCTCTGACGGGGAGGATCATTCGCCAGGCAGCGAGGCCTGATCGTCCTTGTGCTTCGCAAGGCCGTGACCTGAAACCGTACGGCCGGCTGAGCGGGACAAGCCGAGGATCGGCAGGATCGCGAGCGCTGCCAGCCCGCCCACCGCGAAGAAGGCGAAGGAAAAGGCTGCAAGCCCGATCGGTTCGCCGGTCCAAAGGTGATGCGCCTCGAGCAACATGCCGGCCGCCGCCACGCCGAGCGCGATCGAGATCTGCTGCGAGACGGCGGCGATGGCCGTCGCCTGGCTCGCCTGACTGTCGTCGATCTCCGCGAAGACGAGCGCATTGTTCGAGGTGAAGAAGAGCGAACGCAGGAAGCCCGCGACGATCAGCGTTCCGATGATGACGGCGTAGGGCGTGGCGGGCGTGAACAACCCGTTGATCGCGATCAGGCTCGCCCCGCCGATGACGGCGATGAGCAGGACCGTTCGGAACCCGAATGCGCGCAACGCGGTGGTCGCGACGAACTTCAGCGAAATCGCGCCGATAGCGCTGGCGAAGGTCAGGAGGCCCGACTGGAACGCGTCCAGCCCGAAGGCGAGTTGGAACATCAGCGGCAGCAGGAACGGCGTTGCGCCGACTCCGATCCGGAAAATCGAACCGGACAGGATCGCGATCCGCGGCGCCGGATTGTCGAAGAGCCTCAGGTCGAGGATCGGCGACAAGGTCGCGCGGGAATGGCGGACATAGAGCACGGACGCGAGAATGCCGACGACGAGCGTCACGACGCCGACGACAGGCGGCAGCGCCGGCAGCGAAACGACCGAAAGCCCGAAGACGATGCCGGCTGCCGCGATCGCCGCCAGCACGAAGCCGCGCCAGTCGATCGGCGCGGCGATGCCGCCCGGCATTTCCGGCAGCACACGGCCGGCGACGACGATGCCGATTGCGCCGATCGGCACATTGATCAGGAAGATCCAGTGCCAGGTGAAATAGGTGGTGATGAAGCCGCCGACCGGCGGTCCGATCAAGGGACCGATCAGCGCCGGCACGGTCAGCCACGCCATGGCCGAGACGAGCTGGTCGCGCCGGGTTGCCCGCACGAGGACGAGGCGTCCCACCGGCGTCATCATTGCACCGCCCATGCCTTGCAGGAAGCGCGAGCCGACGAACGCCTCGAGCGAATTCGCGAAGGCGCAGAAGATCGATCCGACGACGAAAACGCCAATGGCGATGCGGAAGACGCGCTTGGCGCCGAATCGGTCCGCCATCCAGCCGGAGACGGGTATGAAGATAGCGAGCGCGACGAAATAGGAGGTCAGTGCCAACTTGAGCGTGATCGGACTCGTCCCGATATCGGCGGCGATCGCGGGCAGCGATGTCGCGATGACGGTCGAATCCATCTGCTCCATGAACAGCGCGACCGCGAGAATCAACGGGATGGTGCGGTTCAAGAAGAAGGTCCGGTGGAAATTCGCAAAAGCGGGAGCATGGGCGCGCACCTAGCACACGGGCGGCTGTCTGCACAATTGCACATGTGAACGGTTCACTTCTGTGTGAGAGGGTTTGCCCCTGTCGTGGTCTGGTCCATCTGATGCGGCATCGCTAAACAATGCAGGGAGAAAGTCGATGACAGGCACCGATCGTCGAACGATGTTCAAGCTGGCTGGAGGCGCAGCAATGGCCCTGACCGCTCCGCAGATCATGGTGCGCGCCGCAAGCGCGCAAATCGCGACCGCATCGGAAGTCGCCAATCCGGGCTTTCACAATTTCAAGCTCGGCGATTTCCGCGTCACCACGATTCTCGATGGCGGACGCCCGTCTGACGGTCCCCATCCGATCTTCGGAGAGGATCAGGATGCCGAGGCCGTCGCAGAACTGATGGAGACGAATTTTCTTCCCCCCGACCAGTTCGTCAACGGCTTTGCGCCGGTCGTCATCGACACCGGGGCGGAAAAGATTCTGTTCGACACCGGTTTGGGCGAAGGCGCACGCGCGAACGGGCTTGGGCAGTTGCGTGAGCGTATGCAGGCTGCCGGTCATCAGCCCGACGAGATCGACATCGTGGTCCTGACTCATTTCCATGGCGACCATATCGGCGGCTTGATGGAAGGCGGCGAGCCGGCCTTCGCCAATGCCCGCTACGTCGCCGGCCAAGCTGAATACGACTTCTGGACGGCGCCCGAGCGTGCGGAGGGCCAGACCGCCAACGCCGCTCAGGCTGTCGAAGCGAATGTGGCGCGGCTGGCCGACAACATGACTTTTCTGGCCGACGGCGACGAGGTGGTGTCGGGCATTTCGGCCATGGCTGCCTTCGGCCACACGCCCGGCCATCTTGCCTTTTCCGTCGAAAGCGGCGGGCGCCGTCTGATGCTTACAGCCGACGCGGCCAATCACTATGTCGCCTCGCTGATGCGGCCCGATTGGCATGTTCGCTTCGATATGGACAAGGACATGGCGGCGGAGACGCGCAAGCGCCTGTTCGACATGATCGCCGCCGATCGCATTCCCTTTATCGGCTATCACATGCCGTTCCCGGCTGTGGGTTACGTCGAGAAAGTCGATCCGGGCTATCGCTACGTTCCGGCGACCTATCAGTTCGATCTGTAATCCTGCCTCATGTCGCAAACCCCCGGCCGCAAGCAAATGGCCGGGGTTCGCGCGCCGCCCAAGCTTCGCCGCAATCGGCCGGATAAGAGCGAGGCGACGAAGGACATTCTCGACGGGTTTCCATGACCGAAACGACAATCGATCGCCGCCGGCTTCTCGTTCTGGGCGGCGCCGCAATCGTGCTTGCGCCGTTGGCGGGATGCATGTCTCGTGGGCCGGCCGGCGAGAGCGTGCGGATGAGCCGCGACGGCACGCCCCTTTTTGCCGGCATCCGCAATGCCGCTTCGCTCGGAGCGATCCGCGCCGATCGCGAGCTTGAGACGGCGGCGATCGTCCAGGCCGCCTACATGGCGCAGTCGGGCCGCATGGCGCACGACACCGGCATCGGTCGTTCGTTCCAGACCCGCATGGGCAAGGTGAAGACCAATGGCGCGGCGGCGGAGAATCTCGCGCGCGGCCGCATGGACCTCGCCCGTGTCATGGATATTTGGATGAATTCGCCCGGCCACCGCCGCAACATGCTCGATCCGAGGTTTTCGCGCTTCGGCCTCGGTTATGTCACCGACCCGCGTGATGCCTTACAGCGTTATTGGGCGATGGTGCTCGCAGCCTGACCTTGTCGGTCCGGTCACAAATGAACAGCTATGCTGCACCGCAATGCTTCCCATATGGCAGGGGACGTGTTACGAGCCGCCGCCAATCCCAGTTTCCGGGCGAGGAATGGCAATGGCGAAAATCATCGAATCCGCAACCGGCGCGATCGCGCTCACCTTCGACGACGTGCTGCTCCAGCCCGGCCATTCGAATGTGATGCCGGGACAGACGGACGTCTCGACCCGCATCGCCCGCGACATCGAACTGAACATCCCGATCCTTTCGGCCGCCATGGACACGGTGACGGATTCGCGTCTTGCCATCGCCATGGCGCAGGCCGGCGGCATCGGCGTCGTCCACCGCAACTTCTCGCCCGCCGAACAGGCCGAGCAGGTCCGGCAGGTCAAGAAGTTCGAAAGCGGCATGGTCGTCAATCCGGTGACGATCGGCCCCGACGCAACGCTCGGCGACGCGCAGGCCCTGATGCGCGCGCACGGCATTTCCGGCATTCCGGTCGTCGAGAATGGCGGCACCGGCGGCCACCGCACCGGCCGACTGGTCGGCATCCTGACCAATCGCGACGTGCGTTTCGCCTCGGACCCGGCACAGGCGGTCCGAGAACTGATGACCCATCGCGATCTGATCACGGTCAAGGAAACGGTCAGTCAGGACGAGGCCAAGCGCCTTCTCCACCAGCACCGCATCGAAAAGCTGCTCGTCGTCGATGGCGACGGGCGCTGCGTCGGGCTCATCACCGTCAAGGACATCGAGAAGTCGCAGCTTAACCCGCACGCCTCGAAGGATGCGCAGGGGCGCCTGCGCGTCGCCGCCGCCACCAGCGTCGGCGATGACGGCTTCGAGCGCGCCGAGCGCCTGATCGACGCCGGCGTGGACCTGATCGTCATCGATACCGCCCACGGCCATTCGCAGCGCGTGCTCGACGCGGTGCTGCGCGCCAAGAAGATGTCGAACTCGGTGCGCATCATCGCCGGCAATGTCGCGACCGCCGAGGCGACGAAGGCTCTGATCGATTCAGGCGCCGATGGCGTCAAGATCGGCATCGGACCGGGCTCCATCTGCACCACGCGCATCGTCGCCGGCGTCGGCGTACCGCAGCTCTCGGCGATCATGGGCGCGGCCGAGGAGGCCGACAAGTCCGGCGTCGGCGTCATCGCCGATGGCGGCATCAAGTTCTCCGGCGATCTGGCAAAGGCCCTTGCCGCCGGCGCGTGCGCGGCGATGGTCGGCTCGCTTCTGGCCGGCACGGACGAAAGCCCCGGCGAGGTTTATCTGCACCAGGGCCGATCCTACAAATCCTATCGCGGCATGGGCTCGGTCGGCGCGATGGCGCGCGGCTCGGCCGATCGCTATTTCCAGGCCGAGGTCCGCGACACGCTCAAGCTCGTGCCGGAGGGCATCGAGGGCCAGGTGCCCTACAAGGGGCCGGTCGCGGGCGTCCTGCACCAGCTTGTCGGCGGTCTGAAAGCCGCCATGGGTTATGTCGGCGCACCGAACCTCATCGAACTGCGAGAACGGGCCACCTTCGTGCGCATCTCGAATGCCGGCTGGCGCGAGAGCCACACGCACGACGTCACGATCACGCGCGAAAGCCCGAACTATCCCGGTATGAGCTGAGCCTCGGAGGCAACATGAACCAGACCGCAATATTCTGGCCGATGCTGGCGCATGTCGCGCTGGTATATGGCATCTATGTGATGATGTTCCTGCGCCGCAAGGCGGCGGTCCAGGCCGGCAGCACGAAGATTTCCCAATTCCGCGAGAACACGAACGAACCGGCTGAAAGCCTCTTCGTGCGCAACAATCTGGCCAACCAGTACGAATTGCCGGTGCTGTTCCATATCTGCTGTCTCGCGCTCTATGCGGTGACGGCTGCCGGCCTCTTCGCCGTCGTCCTGACCTGGATCTTCGTTCTTTCTCGCTACGTCCATGCCTATATTCATGTGACGTCGAACCGTATCCGCTATCGCCAGCCGGCCTTCTCGCTGGGGTTTCTCGTACTTGCCATCATGTGGGTCTGGCTGGCGATCTCGATCATCTAGCCAGTTCGCCGATCGTCTTGGCCAGCGCGCGAAACTCGTTCTCGCGCGCGGCGCGTTTGCGCCATGCCATGCCGATGACCCGCGAGGGAACCGGCGCGGAAAACGGCACGAACTTCACGCCTGGGGTCGTGCCTGATGACGCCAGCGCCATTTCCGGCATCAGCGTGAGCCCTTGGCCATGCGCCACCATCTGCAGAAGCGTCGTCAGGCTCGTCGCGCCGAAATTCGACATGGCGAGCGGCTTCACGGAACCGCAGATCGCCAGCGCCTGGTCGCGCAGGCAGTGGCCTTCCTCGAGCAGGATCAGCCGCTCGAGCTCAGGGCTTTCCGGGGCGACGGGCGGCTGGATGAAGTTCGGATCGTTCTCCGGCACGGCCAGAACGAACCCGTCGTCCAGCATCGGCTCGCAGGCCAATCGCTTGTCGTCGAGCGGCAGCGCCGCGACGAAGGCGTCGAGGCGGCCGGCCAGGGTTTCTTCCACCAATGTCGACGTGACGGATTCCTTCAGCTCCAACGTCAGTTCGGGAAAGCGCCGTGCGATTGCCGGCAGGATCGCCGGCAGCAGGTAGGGCGCAACGGTCGGAATGACGCCGAGCCGCAACCTGCCCGTCATCGCCGTTCGCTCGCGGCGGGCCAGCCCTTCGAGTTCGCGGATTTCGGCCAGCACCCTTTCGACGCGTGGCAGCATCGTCTGCGCATCGTCGGTCATTGTCACATTGCGCCGGCCCCGCTCGAAAAGCCTGCATCCGAGCCGATCTTCCATTTCGGCGATCTGTGCCGAGAGGGCAGGTTGCGTGACGCCGGCGATTTGCGCAGCGCGGCCGAAATGCAGCGTCTCGGCGAGGGCTGCGAAATATTCCATCTGCCGCACGGTCAGCTTTATCATAAGCGTAGATTATCGAAACGAGTACCAAACGCAATTTGTATCTATCGACGCAGAAGTCTAAATTGGAACTGTTCCAGACTGGCGCGCGACGACGCAGCCTTCTGGTTTTCTGCCAATCAATGCCACGGAGGCCTCCATGACTGACCGCCCTATCATGACGACAACCGCCGGCGCGCCGGTTCCCGACAACCAGAACTCGGTGACGGCGGGTGAACGCGGTCCTGTTCTGCTTCAGGACTATCAGCTTCTTGAAAAGCTCGCCCATCAGAACCGGGAGCGCATTCCCGAGCGTGTCGTTCACGCCAAGGGCTGGGGCGCGCACGGCACGCTCAAGATCACCGGCGACATCTCGAAATACACCAAGGCGAAAGTGCTTCAGCCCGGTGCCGAAACACCGATGCTGCTGCGTGTTTCGACCGTCGCTGGCGAGCTTGGGGCAGCCGACGCCGAGCGCGACGTGCGCGGCTTCGCGTTGAAATTCTACACCGAGGACGGCAACTGGGATCTGGTCGGCAACAACACGCCAGTTTTCTTCGTGCGCGATCCCGTGAAGTTCCCCGACTTCATCCATACCCAGAAGCGCCACCCCAAGACCAACATGCGCTCGCCCACTGCCATGTGGGATTTCTGGTCGCTCAGCCCCGAATCGCTTCATCAGGTGACCATCCTGATGTCGGATCGCGGCCTGCCGATCGATCCGATGCACATCAACGGCTATGGCTCGCACACCTTCTCGTTGTGGAACGACGCCGGCGAGCGCTACTGGGTCAAGTTCCACTTCAAGACCATGCAGGGTCACAAGCATTATACCAATGAAGAGGCCGAGCAGGTCATCGGCCGCACCCGTGAGAGCTATCAGGAGGCGCTTTACGGCGCGATCGACAAGGGCGAGTTCCCCAAGTGGAAGGTCCAGGTGCAGATCATGCCGGAGGCCGACGCCGAGAAGACGCCGTACAATCCCTTTGACCTGACCAAGGTCTGGCCGCACGGCGACTATCCGCCGATCGACATCGGCGTGATGGAGTTGAACCGCAATCCGGAGAACTATTTCGCCGAGATCGAGAACGCTGCCTTCTCGCCGTCGAACATCGTGCCGGGCATCAGCTACTCGCCCGACAAGATGTTGCAGGCGCGTGTGTTCTCCTACGCGGACGCCCACCGCCACCGTCTCGGCACCCATTACGAGTCGATCCCGGTCAACCGCCCGAAGAACGAGGTGCATCACTATCACCGCGACGGCCAGATGAACGTTTTCGGCGGCATCAAGACGGGCAATCCGGACGCTTACTATGAGCCGAACTCGTTCAATGGCCCGGTCGAGCAGCCATCGGCCAAGGAACCGCCGCTGAAGATTTCGGGCGATGCGGATCGTTACAACCATCGCATCGGCAACGACGATTATTCGCAGCCGCGCGCCTTGTTCAACCTGTTCGATTCCGGTCAGAAGGAGCGCCTCTTCTCCAACATCGCAGCCGCGATGGGCGGGATTCCAAGGGAGATCGAGGAGCGTCAACTCGCCCATTTCGACAGGATTCATCCCGATTACGGCAATGGGGTGCGCGCTGCGCTGAGCAAGGCCGACGGAACCGAGCGGCCGGCAATCTCGGTGACGCCGCAGACACCGCAGGAAGCCGCCGAATAAGGCGTTTTGCAGCAAGACCCCAGACGGGCGCGGAGCAATCCGCGCCCGTTCTGCTTGTCAGGGTCGAGGCAAGGCGCTAGCAGGCGTCTATCCGGGCAACCGACGACAGGATGGACGACATGCGTTTAGGCGGCAGACTGGCAGCAGCCATTGAGGTTTTGACCGACATGGAGACCCGCCACAGGCCGGCAGCCGAGGCGCTGAAGGATTGGGGCCTGTCACATCGCTTTGCAGGCGCGGGCGATCGCGCGGCGATCGGCAACATCGTCTATGATGCGCTGCGCCGCAAAAGGTCGGCCGCCTGGCTGGCCGGGTCCGATACGCCGCGCGCCATGGCGCTCGGCGCTCTTGCGCTGGAAAACCGCATGTCGGCCGCGGACATCGCATCGGCGTTCGATGGCGACCGTTTTGCGCCGGAACCGCCGACGACAGACGAAATCAGCGCGCTTTCATCGCACCGCCTGGGCGACGCGCCGGCGCTTGTCCAGGCGGATTGCCCGGATTGGTGCGAGCCGCTTCTGCGTGAAACCTTCGGCGAGGACTGGATCGCCGAAACGGCTGCGCTTGCCGCACGCCCCCCGCTTGATATGCGTGTCAACACGCTCAAGTCCGAGATCGATCGTGTCGCTTCCGAATTGCAACCGACCGGTGCAGCCGAAACGCAAATCGCGCGTCACGGCCTGCGCATCGCGCCCATCGAAGGGGCAGGGCGCCATCCGAACGTGCAGGTCGAGCCCGCCTTCCAGAAGGGATGGTTCGAGGTTCAGGATGAGGGGTCGCAAATGGCGGCTGCGCTCGCAGGCGCCGCCCCTGGGATGCAGGTGCTGGACTACTGCGCCGGCGCCGGCGGCAAGACGCTGGCGCTCGCCGCGGCGATGGAAAACAAGGGGCAGATATTCGCGCACGATTCGGACAAATCCCGTCTCGCCCCGATTTTCGACCGGCTGAAGCGGGCAGGGGTACGCAATGCGCAGGTCGTGGCCGGTATCGCCGGCCTGTCCGGCCATGAAGGCCAGATGGACCTCGTCCTGATCGATGCCCCCTGCACCGGCTCCGGCACATGGCGGCGCCGCCCGGATGCCAAATGGCGCCTCACCGACCGCCAACTCGAGGTCAGGACCGGCGAACAGGCCGAAATTCTTGAAAAGGCCTCCCGCTTCGTCAGACCGGGCGGACGGCTCGTATATGTGACCTGCTCGGTCTTCGACGCCGAAAATGGCGCGCAGATCGACCGTTTCGTCACCGACAACCCGGATTTTGCGCCGGTCGATCACCGTGCCCATTTCGACACGGTCTTTCCCGGCCGATCGGACAAGGCGCGGATCGATCCCGCACGAGGCATCGTCCTCTCGCCGCATCGCACCGGCACGGACGGGTTCTTCGTCGCGGTGCTGGAGCGAAGCGCTTAACGCGTCTCACGTCACGGAATGGCTCCCGGCTCTGCACTCGCTTCGCTCGTTTCGCCGGGATGACGCGGCTGGGCGGGCGTCATCCCGGAAGCTTCGAACGAGCGCAGCGAGGCGAAGCTATCCGGGACCCATGCCGTGACCTCTCCCTTCCGATAGCGCCCCATCGATTGACGTTTCGGTCAAACGCGCCAGATGCTCGGCGATCACCGCCGGAGCGCACCATGACCAGATTTCTCACCCTTGCCCTCTTCGTCATCCTCGTCGTCGGCGGCGGATCGCTGATCGGCATCAACAACGTTCCGGGTGAGTGGTATCAGGCGCTCGCAAAACCGCCCTTCAACCCGCCGAACTGGATTTTCGGACCAGTCTGGACGATCCTCTACGTGCTCATCGCCGTTGCCGGCTGGCGCATCTGGACAAGCCGGCGCACAGGCGGCGCGATGACGGCATGGTGGCTCCAACTCGGCCTCAATTTTCTCTGGTCGCCGGTCTTCTTCACGCTCAACCGGATCGGCCTCGCCTTTCTCGTCATCGTGGTGTTGCTCGTCGCCATCCTGGCATTCATCCGCATCAACTGGCATCGCGACCGGACGGCAGCCGTCCTGTTTTTGCCCTACGCGGTCTGGGTCGCCTTCGCAACGCTCCTGAACGGCTCGATCTGGCTCTTGAATTGACGCCGCAATGCCGGTGCGCCACCACTTGGTGTCACAATCACGCTAGAGGTTCGCGATGCCTATGATTCTTCGCCGTTCGGACCAGAAACCGTCACCCGGCGGCACTGTCCTCTTCGAAGGTGGCGAGCACGGCGCGCCGGTCTCGCTCTTCCTCATCGACACCGCGAAAGGCGAGGGCCCCGGCCTTCACCGCCACCCCTATCCGGAGATGTGGGTTATCCACGAGGGCGCCGCGCTTTTCATGGTCGCCGACGACGAGCACATCGCAGAACCCGGCGACCTCATTCTGGTCGAAGCGGGCATCTGGCACGGCTTCAAGAGTATCGGCGACATCCGCCTCAAGGCCACCTGCATCCATTCCAATGGCTGCATCGTGCAAGAATTCAAGGCGGATTTGCAGGATTAGTCTTCCGTCCGGCCCTCGCCTTCCCGATCATGCTCGTATCGATGCTCGAGCGGAAAGAGCGGCAGCCACTTTTCGCGACGGACAGTCCACAATTCGTAGGTCGGAACAAACTGGTCGGGCGCGTCCAGCGATCCCAGGTTCACCTCGATCTCGTCTCCGCTGCGCCCGAAAACGGGCGAGCCGCAAGTGGAACAGAAGTACCGACCTGCATATCCGCGCGTCTCGCCCTCCACCGTCACCGCATCCGACGGAAAGATCGCGGACGCGTGGAACAAGGCACCATGATGCTTGCGGCAGGTCAGGCAGTGGCAAAGCCCTACCCGGTACGGACGGCCCTTCGCCACGAACCGCACATTGCCGCAGACGCAACCGCCGGTGAACTGGTCCATGCCGCGAATTCTCCATCCAGAAGCTGCGGGCATGATACAGACGCCGCGCCGTCAGGGAAGCCCGATTGCCACCGTCATGCTGCTCTGCAATAAGCGCCGGGACAGCAGAAGGTGGACCATGACAGATCTCCTGAAACCGGACGGCGATTTCGAGGACCGCGTGCGTGCGAGTTTCGAGCGCCAGGAGGTGATGCGCACGATCGGCGCCTCGCTGACCAGCGTCACCCCGGGCATCGTCGAGATCGAATTGGGCTATCAGACCTCGCTGACGCAGCAGCACGGCTATCTCCACGCCGGCATGATCTCCACTGCGCTCGATTCGGCCTGTGGCTACGCGGCCTATTCGCTGATGCCGGCCGACGCCGCCGTGCTGACGATCGAGTTCAAGGTCAATCTGTTGGCGCCCGGCAAGGGCGACCGCTTCCTCTTTCGCGGCTCGGTCACCAAGCCCGGCCGCACGATCATCGTCGCCGACGGTCAGGCCTACGCAATCGAGGGCGACAAAAATCCCAAACTCGTCGCCACCATGACGGCGACGATCATGGTCGTCTCCGGCCGCACCGGCATCCGCGGATGATCGGGCGGCCGCGCCCCATTGCGCTTGCGGCCGCTTTTCTCTAAAGGCCCGTCATGACGAACGAAGCCCATCCCGACACCGTCCTCATCATCGATTTCGGCTCTCAGGTCACGCAGCTCATCGCGCGTCGCGTGCGCGAGGCCGGCGTCTATTCCGAGATCGTGCCTTTCCAGCTTGCCGAGGACGCTTTCCATCGGATCGGCCCCAAGGCGGTCATCCTGTCGGGCGGCCCCGCCTCGACGACGGAGATGGGCAGCCCTCGTGCGCCGCAGGTCGTGTTCGAGGCCGGCATCCCGATCCTCGGCATCTGCTATGGCGAACAGACCATGTGCGCCCAGCTCGGCGGCATGGTCGAAGGCGGGCATCACCGCGAGTTCGGCCGCGCATTCCTCGACATCGAGGACGAGTGCGCGCTTTTCGCCGGTGTTTGGGCCAAAGGCACGCGCCATCAGGTCTGGATGAGCCACGGCGACCGCGTCACCGCGATCCCTGAGGGCTTCCGCGTCGTCGGCACCTCGACCGGCGCCCCCTTCGCGGCCATCGCCGACGAGAAACGCAAATTCTACGCCGTCCAGTTCCACCCGGAAGTCGTCCACACGCCGGACGGCGCGAAGCTCCTGTCGAACTTCGTCCACAAGATCGCTGGCCTTACCGGCGATTGGACCATGGCCGCCTATCGCGAGCAGGCCGTGCAGGCGATCCGCGATCAGGTCGGAAGCGGCAAGGTCATCTGCGCCCTGTCGGGCGGCGTCGATTCCTCGGTCGCCGCGCTCCTGATCCATGAAGCGGTCGGCGATCAACTCACCTGCATCCTCGTCGACCACGGCCTGATGCGCAAGAACGAGGCGGCGGACGTCGTCGCCATGTTCCGCGAGCACTACAACCTGCCGCTGATCCTGGTGAATGCGCAGGACCGTTTCATCGGCGCGCTCGAAGGCGAAAGCGACCCGGAGACGAAGCGCAAGACCATCGGTCGTCTCTTCATCGAGGTCTTCGAGGAGGAGGCATCGAGGCTCGGCGGCGCTGACTTTCTGGCGCAGGGCACCCTCTATCCCGACGTCATCGAAAGCGTCTCCTTCACCGGCGGCCCCTCGGTCACCATCAAGTCGCACCACAATGTCGGCGGTCTGCCCGAGCGCATGAACATGAAGCTCGTCGAGCCGCTGCGCGAACTCTTCAAGGACGAGGTGCGCGTCCTCGGCAAGGAACTCGGCCTGCCGGACCATTTCATCGGCCGTCACCCGTTCCCCGGACCGGGCCTTGCGATCCGATGCCCTGGCGGCATCACCCGCGACAAGCTGGAAATCCTCCGCGAGGCCGATGCGATCTATCTCGACGAGATCCGCAAGGCCGGCCTCTACGACGCCATCTGGCAGGCCTTCGCCGTGCTGCTCCCGGTCCAGACGGTCGGCGTGATGGGCGACGGGCGCACCTACGAGTTCGTCTGCGCGCTGCGCGCCGTCACGTCGGTCGACGGCATGACGGCGGATTTCTACCATTACGACATGGAATTCCTCGGCCGCGCCGCCACCCGCATCATCAATGAGGTCAAGGGCGTCAACCGCGTCGTCTATGACGTGACGTCGAAGCCCCCCGGCACGATCGAGTGGGAATAGGCGCTTGACCGTCAAGATCTACGGCATCCGCAACTGCGACACCATGAAGAAGGCGTTCGCCTGGCTCGATGCAAACGGTATCGACTATTCTTTTCATGACTATCGCGTCGAAGGCGTCGACACGGACGATATTTCGCGCTGGTGCGAAGCGGTCGGCTGCGAGGTGGTCTTGAACAAGGCAAGCCGCACCTTTCGCGCTCTGCCCGAAAATGATCGCCAAGACCTCGACCGGGACAAGGCAATCGCCTTGATGGCCGACGAGCCGACGATGATCAAGCGCCCGGTGCTCGACACCGGCGAGAAAATCGAGATCGGCTTCAATCCCGTCCGCTACGCCGAGCTTTTCGGGCGCTAAGCGAACCGCGCGCGCCAAAGCCGGTTTGCGCGAAGATTTTGCATTGCACCGTGATCGCCTCTCGCTAATCTCGTCGCAGAATGCACGCACCCGCTCCCACCGTTTCTCCCGTCCGATTGGCCGTCGCCGGTATGCTCTCCATGGCCGTGGCCATGGGCGTCGGCCGGTTCGTCTATACGCCGATCCTGCCGGGCATGATGGCCGCACTCGGCCAGACCACCTCCGAAGCGGGTTTCATCGCTGCGTCCAACTATGCCGGCTATCTCGTCGGCGCGCTGATCGCCGGCGGCGGCTGGGCGCATGGATGGGAGCGTGCTTTGTCGCTGACGAGCCTCGCGCTCAGCACCGCGCTGTGCCTCGCGATGGCGCTGACGGATGACTTCGCCGCATTCCTTGCGATCCGCTTTGCGGCGGGGGTCGCCAGTGCATTCGTCATGGTCTTCCTGTCGAGCATCGTCTTCGCCGGACTTGCCAGGCTTGATCGCGGCGACTTGCAGTGGATGCATTTTGGCGGCGTCGGCGTCGGCATCGCGGTGTCGTCCTCGATGGTCGCGTTGTTGGCCTACGCACAATATGGTTGGCGGGCGAACTGGATCGGCGCGGCCGTCCTGTCGCTGGCGGCTTTGGCCGCTGTCTCGCTGCTCTTGCCGCGTCCAGGCGGGCAGGGCGGCTCGACCGTCAAGGAGCCTGCGCTCGTCTTTTCTCCCGCGCTGAAACGGATCGTGTGGGCCTATGGCATTTTCGGCTTCGGCTACGTCGTCACCGCAACCTTTCTCATCGCCATCGTGCGCGGGAACGAAAGCGGTGCGGTGCTCGAGGCCGTGGTCTGGCTTGCTACGGGCCTCGCCGTCATTCCATCGGTCTATCTTTGGGCGGTGGCCGCGCGACGCTGGGGCTTGCGGCCGGTCTTCGCGGTCGGATGCGGCGTCGAGGCGGCGGGCGTCATGGCGAGCGTCGCGCTTGGCGGCATGACCGGTCCGCTTCTGGGCGGCATCCTGCTCGGCAACACCTTCGTCGCCATCACCGCGCTCGGCATCCAGATCGGCCGAAACCTTGCCGGCCCGTCGCCGCGCAAGGTGCTTTCGATCATGACGGCCGCCTTCGGTCTCGGCCAGATCGTCGGCCCGGTCGTGGCCGGCATCGTCGCGGATTGGACCGGCGGCTTCTTCTGGCCGTCCGTCCTGGCGGCAGTCGCCTTGGCCATCTCCGCTTGGCTCGCCTTGTCCTCCAAGGCCGCCACGCCGACCTGATCTGTCGCCGGCGTGGCCGACGCGGTACATTGATCCGTCAAGGGGCACGCAATGCTGATTCTCATTTTCGGACTGGTACTTTTCCTCGGCATTCATTCGGTGCGAATCTTCGCGCCGGGCCTGCGTGAAGCGCAGATTTCCGCGCGCGGTCCCGGGGCCTGGAGGGGACTTTATTCGCTCGTCGCTTTTGCCGGCCTGGTCCTGATCGTCTGGGGCTATGGCCTTGCGCGGCAGACGGCACCGATCCTCTATGAGCCGCCGGTCTGGACGCGCCATCTCAATCTTCTCCTGATGGTCTTTGCGTTCATCGCGCTGGCTGCGTCGCAATTGCCGGCAGGCCGGATCAAGGCGACGCTGAAGCATCCGATGCTGGTCGCGGTGAAGATCTGGGCGCTCGGCCATCTTCTCGCCAATGGCGATCTTGCCGCTCTCTTGCTTTTCGGTACGTTCCTCGCATGGGCGGTGCTCGACCGCATCTCGGTCAAGCGTCGTGGCGATTCCGGGCCGGCGGTCGGTCCGCTCAAATGGGATGTGGCGGCGATCGTCATCGGCCTTTTCGCCTATGCGCTCTTCGCTTTCGTTCTTCACGAATGGCTGATCGGCGTTCCCGTCATCGCGTGATTTTGCCGCCGCGCCGCGCCGTGCAGGGATTTACCCTTCCATGACGGCGAATTTCGGCTAAAACGCTCGCCAATGCGGGCGCCGCCGCGCCCAGTCTCTTAAAAATGGTTGTGCTTGATGTCCGACGACAGTTTCATCCGCGAGGTCAATGAGGAGCTTCGACAGGATCGCGCGCGCCAGATCTGGGACCGCTACGGGCTCGCCGCGCTCGGTGTCGCTGCTGTTATCCTTGTGGCCACGATGCTCTATGTCGCGTGGGACTGGTGGACGACGCGCCAGGCGAATGCCTCTGGCGACCGTTTTTCGCAGGCGTTGACGCTGGCCAATGAAGGGCAGAGCGACGAAGCGCTCGCCGAACTTTCCGCGCTTCAGGAAGACGGCTTTGGCGCCTACCCGGTGCTCGCCCGCTTTCGCACCGCAACCGTACAGGCCGACGCCGGCGACCATGCCGCTGCCATCGCGTCCTTCGATGCCGTCGCCAGTGACAACGCGATCCCGCAGGCGATCCGCGATACCGCGCGCTTGCGCGCCGGTTATCTTCTCGTCGACCATGGCTCCTACGAGGACGTCGCCGGTCGCGTCGAGGCGTTGACGGCGGACGACAACGCGTTGCGCCACTCCGCCCGCGAGGCGCTTGCGCTCGCAGCATGGAAGGACGGCCAGTCGGACGAAGCCTTGCGCCTCTTCGATCTCATCATCGGCGACGAGCGCGTTTCGGGCAACATGCGCCAGCGCGCCCAGATGATGGCCGAGCTCATCCGCGGTACGCAGGAACCTTCGTGAGCTTCAAACTCGCCATCATCGGTCGCCCGAATGTCGGCAAGTCGACGCTGTTCAACCGGCTGGCCGGACGCAAGCTGGCGCTTGTCGACGACACGCCGGGGGTGACGCGCGATCGCCGTTCCCATACGGCCAAGCTCTACGATCTCGAATTCGAGGTGATCGACACGGCCGGTCTCGAGACGGCGGAGGCGGCAAGTCTTGCCGGACGTATGCGCCAGCAGACCGAGATTGCCATCGACGAGGCGGACGTCATTTGTTTCGTCGTCGACGCCAAGACCGGCCTGATGCCGGATGACCGCGCCTTCGCCGACATCGTGCGCCGCTTCGGCCAGCCAGTGGTTCTCGCCGCCAACAAGGCGGAAGCGCGCGGCGCCCAGGGTGGTTTCCTCGAAGCCTGGGAACTCGGCCTCGGTGAGCCGGTCGGCATCTCAGCCGAGCATGGCGAGGGCATGGTCGATTTGCGGGACGCCATCGTCGCCGCGATCGGCGAGGAAAGGGCATTTGGCGACGAGGAAGACGAGGACGATATCTTCGCCGGTCAGCCATTGATCGGCGAGGACGTTTCCGATGAAGACGAGGAGGCGATCCCAGCCTATGACGAGACGAAGCCGCTTCGCATCGCGGTCGTCGGCCGGCCGAATGCCGGCAAGTCGACATTGATCAATGCACTTGTCGGCGAGGAGCGTCTTCTGACCGGTCCCGAGGCCGGCATCACGCGCGATTCGATCTCGGTCGACTGGGACTGGAACGGCCGCAAGATCAAATTGTTCGACACCGCCGGAATGCGGCGCAAGTCGCGCGTGCAGGAAAAACTGGAAAAGCTGTCGGTCGCCGATGGCCTGCGCGCGATCCGCTTTGCCGAAGTCGTCGTCATCGTCTTCGATGCGACGATCCCGTTCGAGAAGCAGGATCTGACCATCGCGGACCTGATCATTCGTGAGGGCAGGGCGCCGGTTCTGGCCTTCAACAAATGGGACCTGATCGAGAACCGCCAGGAACTTCTGGCAGAATTGCGCGAGAAGACGACGCGGCTCCTGCCGCAGGTTCGCGGACTTCAGGCGGTCACCATCTCGGCGGAGACCGAGCGCGGTCTCGACAAACTGATGCAGGCGATCGAAACGACGCATCGTGTCTGGAACACGCGCATTTCGACCGGACGTCTCAATCGCTGGCTGGAAGGCGTCACGGCGCATCACCCGCCGCCGGCCGTCGCCGGTCGCCGGCTGAAAATCAAGTACATCACCCAGATCAAGACCCGCCCACCCGGCTTCGTTCTTTCCTGCACGCGCCCCGAAGCCGTCCCGCAAAGCTATATCCGCTATCTGACGAACGAGCTTCGCAAGGCATTCGAAATGCCCGGCGTGCCGATTCGAATGGTACTGCGTGCGTCTGAAAATCCGTTCGCCGGCCGGGCCAAAAAGAGAACATGACGGGTCTGCCGGCCTTTCGGTCGCTGAATTGCCGCTAAGTCACATTCACGCCTTACTCCTTGGCGACACGCCACCCCTTGAGTGATTTGAGGGGGGCGGGCACCGCCGGTCGTCATCGGAAACGTGATCGATGGACTGGGCGCTGAGCAAGAGGCATTAACCGCCCATAAAGGTTAATCGATCACTTTTGCCCGGTGTTGGTTTTGCCGGTGTCGGCTGCAGATGCGTATGGAGCGGGATCATTGCAGGTAAGGCGTTTGTCGCGTCGCTTGAGAAGCGTATTCGAAGGCAGGTCTGCGTTGACCCCTGCGCTTTTCGGCATCGGCATCTGGCTGGCCTTTCCCACCGCTGCCGCCTTCCAGGACATGACGAGTTTCGTCTCGGGTCTTGAAACGGGGTCCGGCCGCTGGGGCGCGGTGGTCGAGCAGGCGCAGGCTGGTTCGATTCAGCAGGCGGAGCTTCCCTTCGTCGATGCGACCGTGACCGGCGCGATCGCCGGTGCAGGCTTGAAGGTTCCCGGTCTGGGCACGGTCGCGCTGCGCTCGCAGGACGGCGAAAAGAACATCCGGCCTGACGAGGATCGCGTCAACCGTACGGGCAAGCAGGGTCGCCTGTTGAAGATCGCGCCCGTCTCGCCGCCGAAATTTTTCAATGCCGGCTCGATTCTCGAGCGCACCTCGTCGCTGCACGATGTCGAGCCGGAATATGCGATGGCCTTTGTCAAGCCCGAGATCGAGGGCAAGGAACTCGACATCGCGCTCGCCTTCCACCCCACCCACCGGCCGATCGAGAACGACATGCCTGTCATGCTCGCTTCGCTGGTCACCAGCGAGAAGGCAGACATTCTCGCCACCGCCTATGCGCCGGCTGCGCCCAATTACGCGACCGCATCGCCTTTCGCGAGCCTGCTCAAGGGCGAGGACCCTTCCGATGGCCGGTTCATTCCGCCGATGGCGCCGGGCGATCACGCCTGGATGAAGATGCCGCTTCCGCCCCATGTCTTTTCCGACAAGGAACAGAAATGCCTGGCCGAGGGCATCTATTTCGAAGCGCGCGGCGAGGAGGTGAAAGGGCAGGCGGCTGTGGCGCAGGTCATCCTCAATCGCGTGCGCGCGCCGTCCTATCCGAATACGATCTGCGGCGTCGTCTACCAGAACCGTACCTGGCGAAATCGTTGCCAGTTTTCGTTTGCCTGCGACGGCACCAAGCCGCGCGTCACCAGTGCGCGGCACTACAAGCTTGCCTCCGATGTTGCCATGGCGGTCACCGCCGGCAAGATCTTCCTGCCGGAAGTTGCCTCCTCCACCCACTATCATGCCACCTATGTCAGCCCGCGCTGGGCGCGCACCATGGACAAGGTGAAGAAGATCGGCCTCCACATCTTCTACCGAACCAAGGGCGGCGGCTGGAGCTGATTGCAGGCCCGCTTGCGCTCTCTGGCGGGACGATTCTCGGCGCAGGTGCCTGCGCGCATTGTCGCAGCCTGCTAATCGCATGATTTCCTTGATGAAATCCCGTCCGATTCAATCCCCGGCCGTGGCTTGACTGGCGCGGGTGCCCTGAATATGTTGCGCGCGACTTTGAAGCGGTAAGCCAGAATGGATACCAGGCGGGTCAGGAGGTTGCGATGGCCGACATGAACGGGCCAGGCGAAACCGGCCGGACCGGCCCGGAGCCGGATGGCAGCGGAGACGATCTTGACCGTCGCCGCCGCGAGCTCGACGCCAGGCTGGCGTTGAAGCGACCGGCGAAGGCTGTCGAGGCGGACGGTCCGAGAACCGGCGGAATGGCCGGGATGGGCAAGGCCCTGCGATTGTCGAGCGAGTTCATCGCCGGCATCATGGTCGGCGCGGCCATCGGATGGTTCATCGACACGGCGGCGGGTACGACCCCTTGGGGTCTCGTCGTCTTTCTGCTGCTCGGATTCGCCGCCGGGGTCCTGAACGTCCTCCGTTCCGCCGGTGTGGTGGCGGAACGAGGGGTGGAGCCGCCGGACGGCGGCCGGGATCGACACGAAACGTAGCTTTTTCCGGTGCGTCTGCGCCGACATCTTTATCGAGGGGCGCCTGATGGCCGAAGATCCGATCTCCCAGTTTCAGATCTCCAGACTGATTCCGATCGAGATCGGCGGGCTCGACTTCTCCTTCACCAATTCCTCGCTCTTCATGGTCGCCACCGTGGTGACCACCGGCGCATTTCTTTATCTGACCACGTCGAGCCGCGGCCTCGTGCCGAGCCGCACCCAGTCGGTGTCGGAGATGTCCTATGAGTTCGTCGCCAACATGCTGCGCGACGCGACCGGACCGCAGGGGATGCGCTTCTTCCCGCTCGTCTTCTCGCTCTTCATGTTCATCCTCGTGGCGAACATGTTCGGCATGGTGCCCTATTTCTTCACGGTGACCAGTCATCTGATCGTCACCTTCGCGCTTGCCATGATCGTCATGCTGACGCTGGTCGGCTTTGGCCTCAAGACGCATGGAGCCCGCTTCTTCAAGCTGTTCGTGCCGCATGGCGTACCCGGCGTGCTGGTGCCGCTGGTCGCCTCGATCGAGGTCATCTCGTTCCTGTCGCGCCCGATCAGCCTTTCGGTACGTCTGTTCGCCAACATGCTGGCCGGCCACATCACCTTGAAGGTCTTTGCCGGCTTCGTCACCACCTTGAGCGGCCTCGGCGCGTTCGGGGTCATCGGCGCAGTGTTGCCGCTGCTCTTGACCATCGCGATCACCGGTCTCGAATTCCTCGTCTCGTTCCTGCAGGCCTATGTCTTCGCGGTCCTCACCTGCATGTACCTGAACGACGCCGTCCATCCCGAGCATTGACCGGACGGAGTTAGCCATCACCGGCCTCTGGCCGACCATCTTCCAACCGGCATGAATGATGCCAAAGCGAATCCAAAAAGGAGTTTCAAAATGGAAGTAGAAGCAGCACGCGCTCTCGGCGCAGGCATCGCCTGCCTCGGCATGGCCGGCACCGCGCTCGGTCTCGGCAACATCTTCGGCAGCTACCTTTCCGGCGCGCTTCGCAACCCGTCGGCAGCCGATGGCCAGTTCGGCCGCCTGATCTTCGGCTTCGCCGTGACGGAAGCTCTGGGCATCTTCTCGCTCCTCATCGCTCTCCTCCTCCTCTTCACGTAAGATGAGGGTCCGGCCGGCGGGCGCAGACACGCCCGCCCGTGCCGTCATTTGCGAGTGCTGAGACCTGCCGGTCATTTCGTTGGCCGGCAACATGAGCAGGGGATGCACATGTTCGTAACGCCTGGATACGCGCAGGAGACCGCTCCCGCCGAAGGCGAATTGCAGACCGAGATCGTTCAGGACGAAGGTCACGGCGAGGCGGGGTTCCCTCCGTTCGACACGTCGACCTATCCCTCGCAGCTCCTGTGGCTGGCGATCACCTTCGGCCTGTTCTACCTCTTCTTGCAGAAGGTCGTTCTGCCGAGGATCGGAAACATCCTCGAAGTGCGCCGCGACCGCATTGCTCATGATCTCGATCAGGCGGCACGCAACAAGGAAGAAGCCGACGCCGCGGTTGCTGCTTATGAGCAGGAACTGGCCGAGGCACGCGCCAAGGCGCAGGGTATTGCCCAAGCGGCGCAGGACGCCGCCAAGGCCGACGCCGAAGCCGAGCGCAAGTCGGTCGAAGCCGATCTTGAGAAGAAGCTGATCGAGGCCGAACGCCGAATTGCTACCGTACGCGAGGCGGCCATGAAGGATGTGGGCACGATCGCCGAGGAAACCGCCGGCGCCATCGTCGAGGCGCTTATCGATCGCAAGCCCGACGACGCGGCGGTTGCCGCGGCCGTCAGCCAGGTTCGATAGGAGCCCGCCATGGACGCAACATTCTGGGCCACAGTCGCCCTTGTCATCTTCATCGGGTTGATCGTCTACCTCAAGGTGCCGGGCAAGATCGGCTCGACGCTCGACCAGCGCGCCGAGCGCATCCGCAACGAGCTCGAAGAGGCGCGCCGCCTTCGCGAAGAAGCGCAGCAGCTCCTCGCCGAGTATCAGCGCAAGCGCAAGGAAGCCGAGCAGGAAGCGGGCGATATCGTCGCCGCCGCCAAGCGCGAAGCCAACCATCTTGTCGAGGAAGCCAAGGCGCGGACGCAGGAATATGTCGCCCGTCGCACCACGCTCGCCGAACAGAAGATCGCCCAGGCCGAGCGCGACGCCGTCAACGCGGTCCGCTCGAACGCCGTGGACATCGCGGTTGCAGCGGCTGCCCGACTGCTCGACGAACGCGCCGATGCCGACGTCAAGGCGCAGCTTTTCAAGTCGTCGCTCGACGACGTCAAGGCGCGCATGAACTGACGCCGGTCAGAACCGAACTTTGA